>Ga0081539_10002229_pt1 | contig 28273 bp, 29 predicted proteins | sample TabmetS4T2R2_FD_71023 | JGI IMG/M metagenome (GOLD analysis project Ga0081539, IMG submission 71023) | Tabebuia heterophylla rhizosphere microbial communities from the University of Puerto Rico - S4T2R2 | ecosystem: Host-associated > Plants > Roots > Rhizosphere ... | reverse complement strand
GATCTCCAGATCGTCGACGCTCGCGGCACCGAATGACAGGCGCAGGAACCCCTCGCCGCTGCGCCCGAACGCGGCGCCGGGAAGCGTGATGACGTGCACGCGCTCGACCAGCTCGGTCGCCAGGGCGGTCGAATCATCGCAGCCGTCGACGCGCACGAACCCGAACACCGCCCCATCGGTCGGCGTCCAGTGCAGCCTGGCTGTCTTCGCCACGCCGCGAGCGAGGACCTCGCGCCGTTGCAGGAACTCGCGCCGAAACGTTGACGGATAGTCCCAGCTCTCGCGAATCGCGGCCTCCGCGGCGATCTGCCCGATTACCGGGGCGCAGATGATCATCGCGTCCTGCACCTTCACGGCCTGATCGCAGATCGCCCGGTCCGCGACGGCGTACCCGACCCGCCATCCCATCATGCCGAACGACTTGGAACAGGTGCCGAGCACGACGACGTTCTCGCGCCAGCCTTCCACCGATCCGGCGCTCCAATGCGACCCCTTGTGCACGAAGCCCATGTACGTTTCGTCGCTCAACAAGACGATGCCTCGCGAGGCGAGCTCACTGGCGATCCGACGCCCTTCCTCGGGCCGCAACATCGCGCCCGTTGGATTGCTCGGCGTGCAGAGCACGACCATCCGGGTGCGCGACGTGAGGGACGGAGCGATGTCCTCCCAGGTGGTGTCGAACGTCGTCCGATCGGCGACCGGCGCTTCGACGGCCACCGCGCCATGCGCGCGAACGGCCATCTCGTGGTTGGTGAAGAACGGAGCCGGCAGCACGACCTCATCGCCGGGTCCCACCAGCGTCGTCAGCATCAACGTGAACGCGTGATTGGCGCCCGCCGTGATCACGATGTCGTCGTGGGTGCAGTCGATGCCGAGCGCGCTGTGAAGACGCTCGGCCAGCACGCGCCGCAGCGACGGCAGTCCGGGATCGGTGACGTAGGCGTTCACGCGCGGCGTGTCGAGGGCCGCGCGAGCAGCCGCCAGTGCCGGCGCCGGCGGTGGAAAGAATGGCAGCGCCTGACCGAGCGAGATGACGTGATGGCCTTCGGCGCGCAGCTCTGCCCCGCGAAGATTCAACGGGTCGAACGGCGGAAGATCGATGTTGCGAATGTGCGACGGGACGAGCTCGCCAGAGGACGTGGGCATCGTCCTCATCGCGACACGTTCGAGCCTGTATCGCCGTAGACGCCGGAGGCTTGGCGAAGGCGAGCGCGCTCGTGCACAAGGGTCGCCGCGAGCAGCGTGGCTTCGATCATGCTGGTCGCATCGGCGACGTTCTTCCCGGCGATGTCGAACGCCGTACCGTGATCGACCGACGTGCGCACGATTGGCAGACCGAGCGTCACGTTCACCGAGTGGCCGAACGCCAGCAGCTTCACCGGTATCAGGCCCTGATCGTGATAGCAGGCGATCACGGCATCGAACTCGCCACGCGACGCACGAACGAAGATCGTATCGCCGGGAAACGGCCCCGCGATCGTGATCCCCCTGGCCCGGGCCCGCTCGACCGCCGGACCGAGCACGCGCTGCTCCTCGTCGCCCAACACGCCTTCTTCCCCGGCGTGGGGGTTCAATCCCGCCAGCGCCAGCCGCGGCCGCGTCAGGCCAAAACGCGGCAACTCCTCGGCGGCGAGATCGATCGTCTCGTCCAGCACGGATCCCGTGAGCGCGCGCGGAACCTCGGCCAGCGGGATGTGCACCGTCGCCAGAATCACTTTCAGTGGGGAGGACCAGAACATCATCGCCACGCGACGGCTGCCGGTCAGGTGCGCAAGGAGATCGGTATGTCCTTTCCACGGCAATCCCGCACGCGCGAATGCGAGCTTGCTGACCGGGGCTGTCGCGATCGCATCGACGGTACCGGCCTGCGCATCACGGACCGCGGCGCACAGGACGTCGTACGCAGCGCGACCGGATTCCGCAGACAGGACGCCGGGAGTGAAATCGCTCGCCGGCGGAGGCGCGTACAGCACTGGCTTGCAGGCGTCACGGACTCGCGGATCGTCAGCCGCCTTGCGAGCGATTTCCGGTCCGATGCCTGCCGGATCGCCCACCGTGATCGCGACCCGGGCCTTCATAACTGAAGGACCAGCCAATCAGCCACAACTTTGGGACTGGCGTTCCGCTCGATCGCGGCAAGCGCCTCGTCGACGGCGTTGTAGGCGCGCACGCTGCGGCCGCTGTCGTAGCTTTGACTGAGCCGATCCAGTTCGGAACGGAGATCGAGATTGACGATCATCTGCTCCTCGCCGCGCAACGCCAGCACACCGAGATCCCTCAGCAGCGACCCCATCACGCGGAGGCACGCCGCCAGCTGCTCGCGCTCCGCGGCCGGCGTCGCTTTCTTCCCGGTCAGCTCCTTCACGACGTCCAGCCGGCGCACGGGATCGGTGATGCGTGCCGCCTGTTGCAGAAGGCGCTGTGCCGTGGCGCGGGCCTCGGCGACGTCGGCGGACTCCACCGCCAGCGCGCGAGCCACGCTGCCCTCGGCGTCCGCCGCGGCCGCTCGCGCATCTGCCTCCTCGTATTCATGGTCGCGGACGAGTACGTGAGCGATGTCGTTCGACGACAACGTTCCAAACCGGAGCCGCGGCGTTCGCGACAGCACCGTCGGCAGCAGGGCATCCGCCATCGACGAGACGAGCACGAAGACAGACGCCGACGGCGGCTCCTCGAGCGTCTTCAACAGCGCATTCTGCGCCTGGGGCACGAGCGCGTCGGCTTCGTCGATGATGACGACGCGACGGCACGCTTCGAATGGCCGATACCCGGCGCGCTTGATGACGTCGCGCACCTCTTCGATCTTGATCGTCCCGCTCTCGCCAGGCTCGATGAGGATGACGTCGGGATGAACGCCGCGCGCGATTCGCCGGCACGAGGCGCATGCACCGCACGCATCGCGCGGCAGCTCCTCGGTGCTCACGGGCTCGAGGCAATTGATGGCCGTGGCCAACGCGGTGGCCACACGACGCTTGCCGACGCCGGCCGGCCCGGCCAGCAGCAGCGCAGGTGGCAACGTGTTGCGTGCGACGGCGCGCGAGAGCAGGGTCACCAGTCGATGATGACCGACGACCGACCGAAAGGACACGGAACTAGCTTATCGCGTGTCGGGAGCCTCTCTCGGCCCGTTCGACTTCTGATCCTTGTCACCGCCGCGACGGAACAGTCGCGAGAACAAGCCGCGCTTCTTCTGTTGCGCCTTGTCCGGCTCGCGGTCAGCGACCGCGGGTTGCGTGGTCACGCGCGGGGTCGGCGATGGTGGTGCTGGTGGCGCGACCGGTGTTAGTGGTGCGGGCGCGGTCGCCGGCTGCGGCGGCGGTCCGGTACCGCTGGTGGCCAGCGTGACGAGCCCGTCATGGGTCTCGTAGGCGTTGTGGAGGTCGCAATACTCGGTCGGCTCCGTGCCGCGGACGAAGTACTCCGTGTACGCCATCGACTTGATCGTCAGGTTCCCCTCATCGTCGACGGTCTCCACCGTACGGCAACCGTCGGCCGCCAGCTTGCCGCTGATGCGACACACGGTGGCGCTGCCGATATTGGCCGGCGGTCTGAACCAGTCGGGCTCGTCGGCGTGCGTCGCCGCCATCATGAACCGTCCCCACATCGGAACGGCGAGGTCGGCCGCATATCCGTTGCGCATGATCGTGCGCGGCTGGTCGTAACCGACCCACACACCGGTCACGAGATGGGGCGTGTAGCCGACAAACCAGGCGTCATGGTAGTCGTTCGTCGTGCCTGTCTTCCCCGCCGCCGGCAGCGTGAAGCCAACGCGGCGGGCCGGCCACGCCGTGCCGGCGTTGATCACGTCGGCCAGCATCGTCGTCATCAGGAACGCAGTCGTTTCGCTGATGGCGCGACGGGCAGGCTGCGCGCCGTCGTACAGCACCTCTCCACGGTCCGTCTCGACTCGCCGAATCAATGTCGGCGTGGGAGCCATACCCTGGTTGGCGAATGCGGCATAGGCACCGGTCATCGACAGCAGCGTCACTTCGCCGGAGCCAAGCGCGAGCGATGGGACGCTGGGGACCGAGCCAACGCCGAGACGCTGCGCATACTGGACGGTGGCTGAGATGCCCACTTCGTCCAGCATACGCACCGCCGCCCGGTTGCTTGACGTCTTCAGCGCCTGGCGCATCGTCATCGACCCGCTCGCCGAGTGCTCGTCTTCCGGCACCCACGCGCCCTGCAGCGTCATGATCGGATCGTTGAGATTGGTAATCACCGTGGCCGGCGAGTAGCCACGCTCGAGCGCCGCTGCGTAGACGAACGGCTTGAACGCCGAGCCCGCCTGCCGTCGCGCCTGCGTCGCGCGGTTGAAGTGACTCTGGTCGAAATCGCGGCCGCCAACCATCGCCCGCACTTCACCGGTGTGCGGATCCATCGCGATCAGCGCCGCCTGCAGCACATCCGCGTCCGAAGCCCCGGCCACCGCGCCGCGCTTCCTGGCGCGCTGCTCGATCTCGGCGAGGGAGTTCTGGACCTCCGTCTCCGCCATCTTCTGCATGTCCGGATCGATCGTCGTGTAGACGCGCAATCCACCTTGGTACACGCGGTCGCTGCCGAACTTCTGCACGAGCTGTTTGCGGACTTCTTCCTTGAAGTACTGGCCGAACCCCTCCTCGCGACGGAGGCGGTCGACCAGCTGGACGGGCGTATTCACTGCCGATATGTACGTCGGCTGATCGATGACGCGGGCGTCGCGCATCTGCTGGAGCACGACGTTACGGCGCGCCAGGGCGCGCTCGATGTTGACGGTCGGGGCGTAGGTCGACGGCGATTTGACCAGTCCGGCCAGCAGCGCCGATTCGGCCACCGTCACGTCCGATGCATGCTTGCCGAAATACCCGAGCGACGCCGCTTCCACGCCGTACAGCCCGTCGCCGAAATACACCTTGTTGAGATACAGCCGCAGGATGTCGTCCTTGCTGAACTCCTGCTCGAGGCGAGCGGCGACGACGACCTCTTTGAGCTTCCGCCTCAGTGTCTTGTCGGTGGTGAGAAAGCTTTGCCGTGCGAGCTGCTGCGTGAGCGTGCTCCCGCCCTGGGCCGCGCGTCCCTCACGCAGGTTCGTCATCGCCGCGCCGATCACGCGAACGACGTCGACGCCGCCGTGCTCGTAGAAGCGCTGGTCCTCGACGGCAAGTACCGCCTGGATCAGATTGCGGGAGACGCGCGACAGCGGCACCTCGATCCGTTGCTCACGATAGATCGTGAACGTCGACTGACCGTGGATGTCGAGCAGCGTGGTCGCCTGCGCCATCGCCGTGACCTCGCGCAGCCCCTGGTCGTCCGGCAGGTCTGTTGCGATATCGCGGACGAACCATACGGCCGCACCAACCGTGGTCCAAATGCAGAGCGAAAACACGACCACGGCCGCGACGAATACTTGACGATGAGCTCGGATCACGTGGATTCCCCGCTTTCCAGGCCGCCACTGTCGCAACCGTCGTGCCAGCCGGCGCAGCCGTGGCACCTGCGTTGCTTCGGTTCAACGCTCAGGAGACGAGCCCCGATGAGCCCTTTGCGTGTCGTCGTTTTGGTCGTCACTGTAGCGTTTGTGGCCGGTGTACGAAGCGTCTCGCCCGCCGCGGCCTACTCGCCATCGCTCGTGACCTCTATTACGGACTGGAGTGTCCAGGGACCGGATCAGAATGACGATTCTGATCGCAACGCAGATGGGTCAGGCGTCGACGTGTTCGGCAACGAGGTGGATGAGGCGGTGTGCGACTACCGCGTCGACGTGCGCGGCGACTTGTACGAGCGGCATTCGCCGGACACCGAGGTGCCTAAACTCAAGCCGCCGATTGGATAGACCGGTTGTGAGTCAGCGCGGTTCTTTCGAGTACTTGTTCCTCGGATCCTTCCCGACGATGTGTTCCACGTCCTGGTTGTTCTCGTTGCAGATGTACTCCATCAGCTCGGTGTCGAACTGATAGTCGCTGCGGCCCACCATCGTGAACGGTCGCGTGTAGGCGCCGGGGTCGTCGATCGTCACTTCATAGGTGAGCGTGTTGAAGTCCGGCCGTCGGAAGCGCTCGATCACGTGCAGCTTCTCGGTGTGCGGATGTCCCGCGAAATCGAACCAGAACTTGTCGTTGAAGCCGACCGAATCGACGACGAGCGTCTCGCCCTCCCATCGACCGATCGAATGCCCGTACCACGTCGGATCCGGATCGTCGGGATGCTTCCCGTTCATCAGGATCTGGCGATAGCTGTGGATGTTGCCTTCGAACAGAAAGAAGATATGCGTCGGCGTCTGCACGATGCGCCATGGATACGGCGCCTGTCGCGGCACGCCCGTCGGGAGACACAGCGCCTCGGGATCGTCTTTCGACGGTCGCTCCACGGTGACCTTCAGCGCCCAGGGCTGGATCGGCAACGTCTCGCCCGGCTTGAGCGCCTCGTTGATGTCGTAGATGAACGTCCGATCGGGACTCCAGATCCCTGACAGGTCGACTTTGCCGTCTGCGGTCCGCGGCGTCGGCTTGGCGGGACCGGTCGGCCGCTTGGCGGTGGCGAGCGCCTCGCCCTGCGCGGCGACCGGCGGGTGATTCGTTCCGCTGAGCACCACCGCGAGGCCGATCACCATCATCGATCGGATCGCAACTTTCAACATCTTGGTTCCTCCCGGTTGGAGGGAGCAGCTTACCATGCGACACGCAGCATTGCCGGGCTGTGTCGTGCGGCTACCAGATACGTTCCACGCCATATCGCTCGAACACGGCGTCCGGTGAGACGATCACGAGCTCGCGCTCGAGCGCCTGGGCGGCGATCAGCCGATCGAACGGATCGCGGTGATGAAAGGGCAGCGTCTCGACGCGCTCGACGTCGCCGAGGGAGACGGCAACAACCGCCATCTGATTGCGAGGCAGGTGCTCCGTCAGGAACCGACCGACACGCGCGGGAAGACGCAGTTTTCCAAGCGAACTCTTGATCGCCATTTCCCACGCGCTGCTGATGCTGACGAAGCGTTCAGAGTCGACCGCCTGAATCGCGCGTCGCGCTCGTGCAGACAGCCTTGGGTCTGCCCCGATCCACCAGAGAATCGCCTGCGTGTCGAGCAGAAGCTGCACTCACCGATACTCGTCGAAATCCGTGACTGGCGCGTCGAAATCCTCGGCCATCCAGATCTGCCCTTTGGCCGATCCCGGCTTGAGACGCTGCCCGGTGCGATGGTACGGCACGAGCTTCAACAGAGGTTTGTTCGCACGGGCGATGATGACTTCCTCACCGGCGACTGCCTTGTCCACCAGTTCGGAGAACTTCGCCTTCGCATCAGCGATGTTGTAGCGAGCCATTGGTAGATCCTACTTGTCTCCACTCAGCGGAGCCGAGCGGGTGAGGGTAAGACCCCCGTTCAAACCGTGCATGCGGATTTCCCGCACACGGCTTACCAGGCGGTCTTGGAATCGCCGCATTACGCTGCTCCCGGGTACCGAATCGTCCCGCGCAGTCGGCAGAGGCCCAAGGTCTCGAAGAAGGGGCGGTCCCACTGCACGATTTGACCCGCGGCCGGGCGACCGTTCGCGCGCTTGAGCCGCAAGTCGCGAAGACGGCGTTCGACGTACAGATCGAGATCGGTGAAGTGGTCCGCCGCGTTGCCTGTGCGGAAATACTGTCCCCAGCCGCGCAGCACCGGATTGAGGTCCGCGATCACGAGACGGAGGTCCTCATGGCACCGGCGCCGCGGCGTGAGGTCTCGCACACGCTGGCGTATCCGACGCATCGCGCGCTGAGACGGCCATCGCTGGAGGTAGTAGACGCGTTGCCGCGACCGCTCCCAGATCGGACCGCTCATGCGTTTGCGCAGATGACACCCGAGAAAGTCGAAGCCCTCACGTCCGCGTGAGAGATCGACCTGTCTCGTCTTCTCCGGATGTAGCTCCAGCCCGAGACGCGTCAGCACGTGCTCGACGCGACAGCGGGCTTCCTCGACCTGCGCCTTCGTGTCACACATCACCACGAAGTCATCGGCGTAGCGGACCAGCGTGCCCACGTGCGCACACTTCGTCTCCCACACGCGGTCGAGGACATGCAGGTAGATATTGGAGAGCAGCGGCGAAATGACCCCGCCCTGCGGCGTGCCGCTGAGCGTCTCGCGGCGCTGCCCGCCGACTATCACCCCTGCCGTGAGCCACTGCCGCAGCAGCTTCAGTACCCGCCGGTCCGAGATTCGAAGCGCCACCAGCTTCAGCAGCTTCACTTGATCGATGCTGCCAAAGTAGTCGCGGATATCCGCATCCAACACGTGGTTGCCGCCACGCGCACCATGCACGCGCAACGTCTCCAGTGCCTGAGTCGCGCTACGCTTCGGTCGGAAACCGTACGATGAGGCACGGAAGTCCGCCTCAAAGATCGGTTCCAGCACGATCGTCGCCGCCATCTGGGCCACGCGATCGCGCACCGTCGGGATACCGAGCGGCCGCTGTCGGCCATCGGGCTTCGGAATGTATCGCCGCAAGACCGGTGGCGGCCGATACGTGCCGGCTTGCAACCCGGCCTGGAGCTCGTCGAGCATGCGCTCCACACCGTAGTGCTCGACCGCGGTGAGCGTCTCGCGATCGACGCCCGCCGCGCCGCGGTTCGCCTTCACCCGCCGCCACGCCGCCTGGAGGATGTCACGCCTCCAGATCCGATCCATCAGCGCGTGGAAGCGGCGCTCCGGGGATCGCTTGGCCGCGACCCAGAGGTGGCGTTGCAATTGGCGCACTTTGTCGATGGGCGGGTGCCCACCGGGGTGATTGGACCTCGCGGTCATGCCCTCGCGCGTACTTGCTCCGCCACCGTGACCACCGCGGGGACCCTTCGCTCCTCTCGCGTTATTCGTCGCGAGGCTCCGCACTACTACGGTCCCCTCGGACGCCCGCTGCACCGCGCTCGACTTCACCGTCGGCTTATACGAGCCACGTTGCCCCGACCCGGGCTGTGCAGACGGGCCTCTCGTGTTCCGTTCCACTCCGTGTCCACGTGCTGCGCCCTGTACCCCGCCGAGACCTCCCGCACGTGTTCCTCCGGACTGAGGCACGGGAGACGTGGCCTTCGCCGAGACATGAGCGGCTCGGCTCTCGGGTTGTAACTGTGTCGAGGCTGCAGGCTTCACTTGATGTTGCGGCCCGCGGACTGGCTCCCTCCGAAGAGGCTCTGGACACCCCGCTCGGGCCACCGGGATCTCTCCCGACGCCTGGGGTCTGCTACTCGGCGCTCCGGCGCTTACCGAGGCGGGACTTGCACCCGCTGGAGAAGAACAGCGTGAAGCAGACGGTCTACTGTCTACCTCGTCACGACGCGACATGTAGTCAGTATATCTGACCAACCAGGACTCGGCTTACTTGCACACGAAGCTGTCGGCGCTCTCGATGCTGCCCGTTCCCTTGTAGCGCGCCTGCGTCGGATACGCACAGAGCGGACGCGTGCGGCCCGGCCATGGCGTCCCTTCGCGCGCGGTGGCGACGATGCGCTCGGGTGCCGTCCCGCGTTCCACCCATTGCACGAGCGCACCGAAGGCGTCGAATTGATCGGTGGCAGGACCGCCGGCGCAATGATTCATGCCCGGAACGGCGAAGAACCGAACGAAGTCGGCGGCCCGGCCGCGCTCCGCGCGGTTCACGCCATCCCACCACGCGATCGTGTCGAGGACCGAGAACACCGGATCGCTGACGCCGTGCGCCACCACCAGCTTGCCGCCGCGCCGCTTGAACGCCGACAGATCGGTCGCGTCAGCCTTCATGAAGTCGAGTGAAGACTCACGATAGACGCCGCTGGTCGCCGTGAGTGCGCGTGGGGCGCTGTCCACGCTGAAGCCCAGCGAGTACGCGACCGGAGCCGGGCCCGTCGCCGGCGTCACCACGGGTGGCGTGACGAAGATCGTCGCCAGCGCCGTCGATCCGAGCGTGACGTTGATCGCCGAGTTCGCCGGCGCGTTATACGGACCGATCTTCCAGATGCGCCATCCCTGATTGAAGCCTTGACCGAGCTTGCCGCCAATGCCCGCATCCCATGCCCACTTCGCGTACACCGGCTCGCCGCGCGACGTGCGTGCGCCCTCGAACACGCGCTCGAGCGCCGCGATCTGCGCAGAGGACAGGCACGTCTCGCTCTTCGCCGACGGGCAGGCAATCGCCTCCAGCTTTGGCTTGACCGTGCGAGTGTCACACGCCATGAAGTTGTCGACGATGCCATCGGCCAGCCCGTCGAGCATGTCGCAGGCGGCGAGCACCGCGTTCGACACGAGGAGCAGGTCCTCATCGCTGAACGCCTTTCCCAGCAGCGGCTGCGTGTTGGCATCGACCTGGTTCGAGGCGCGGGCGACATCGGCGAACGCCTGACTGTCCCACGCTTCGGCGACCGCAGCGCGCGGCAGGTGGAGACCCGGCGAACACGAGAGAATGCCGTCGAAATCCGCCGGGTAGCGCTGCGACATCACCAGCGCTTCGCGCCCACCTTCCGAGCAGCCCACGTAGTAGGACTTCTCTGCGTCGCGCCCGTAGAAGCGGGACACCAGCCGTTTGGCGACGACCGTGACCTGGTGATACGAGTTGTAGCCGAAGTCGCTGCGCGCCTGCGGATCCAGGCCGAACGTCTGCGTGCCTCCGCGTTCGGGATCGTTGTTGACCATGTTGTCGTGTCCGGAGTCCTGCGACACGACCGCATAGCCGAGTGCCAGCGCCACCGACGGTTGCTGCCCTTGCAGCCCGCCGAGCGCATTGCCGACAGCACCGTTGCTGCCTCCGCCACCCTGAAAGAAGAACCGCCCGTTCCATGCGTCGGGCAGGCGCAGCCGGAAGTTGATCGCGTATCGCTGTCCGTTCACGCCGGTCCGTTCGTTGAACCTGCCGACAACCTCGCAGTGCGCTGGCAACGCCGGTGTCGGCGGGGCAAACGGATTGGGAGCCGGCTGCGCTGCCGATGCCGGATTGACCGTGGCGGAGCGAATCATCAGCGACGGCACTTCCTTGACCGTGGCCGTCAACAGCGCGTCGCACGCGCCGGGTCCGGCGCTCGCTTGCTGTGCGGCGCGCGGGTGCTCGCTGGTGGACGCTGCCAGGGCGGCGACGATGACGATGAGGCCGGTCGAGCGAACAGAGCGGCGAGGATTCATGCGCCTCATTATCACGGTGCAGGGCGCATCGCGATCAGGAAAATAGCCGTAGACTATGACAACGACACCAACATCCATTTCGCCGACTCAGGCCGTCTTGCAGGTGATTGCCGGCTACTGGACCGCTCGCTGCGTCTACATCGCCGCCAAGCTTGGTCTCGCGGATTTGGTGAAGGACTCGCCGCAGAGCGCCGCGGAGCTCGCCGCGCAGACCGGAATGCATGCGCCGTCGCTTTACCGCGTGCTGCGTGCGCTTGCGAGCACAGGATGGCTGCACGAGCACGATGACGGCCGCTTCGGACCGACGCAGCTGAGCGCCGGCCTCCAGACCGGCGCGCCAGGATCGTTGCGCTTTCTGGCCACCACCGAGCTCGGCGAGGAGCATTACCCGGCCTGGGGGAACGTGCTCTTCAGCGTGCGAACCGGCGGGCTCGCGTTCGACGAGGTCTTCGGGATGCCGAACTGGCGTTACTGGGCCGGCCACGACGAGCACGCGCAGATCTTCAACAAGGCAATGTCCGACATGACGGCGATCATCGAGCCCGCCGTGCTCGGCATCTGCGACTTCTCCGGCGTCGACACGATCGTCGACGTGGGTGGCGGACGAGGAACGCTCATCTCGTCGATCCTGCGCGCGTACCCGGAGGCACGCGGGATCGTCCTCGACCTCCCGCACGTGATCGAACAGGGCAAACAGCTCATCGCCGAGCAGGGTCTGCAGGACCGCTGTCAGCTGATCCCGGGCGACTTCTTCAAAGAGGTCCCCGGTGGCGGCGATGCGTACGTGTTGAAATGGGTGATTCACGATTGGGACGACGAACGATCCGTCTCCATCCTCGAGAACTGTCGCCGCGCGATGCGGCCAGGTGGACGGCTGTTCGTGGTCGAGGCACCGATCCCGCCGCGCAACGAGCCCTCGTTCCACAAGCTGGTGGACATCAACATGCTGGTGATGACCGGCGGGCGCGAGCGCACGGAGGACGAGTACCGCGCGTTGTTCGATGCGGCAGGCTTCGACCTGGCTCGCGTGACCGCAACGCCGATGGAGCTCGCCGTGCTCGAGGGTGTGCCGCGAACCGCCTGACCGGGATCAACCTGCCCGAAGGCGAAGATATTTCTGAAGAACCCAACCTGATTCGCAGGGGCCGCCGTACGCTTTCCGCCGCGGTCCCGCGTCGCTGAGCCCGCAGTCGCGCGCGCCTGGGACGTTTCGATTCACGACCACTCCCACCCACCCATTCGGACGACGCTCGCACACGGAAACGCTTTGCCCCGCTGCAAGCCGCGCGACCACGGCGTAGCCGGTTCCCGGTCCGGAGCGCAGATTCAATGTGCCGCTGCGAACCGACACCGTCGACGTTCCCGCGCATCCTTCTGTCGGCTCGTCGCCACCGATCGTGACAGGCACTCCCGTCCCGCGTTGCCCGGCGATCGGGATGGCCACCGAGCCCATGAGAAGCGCCGCAGTCAGCAGCACGACCGAACGGTCGAGCATGTGAATCCTCACCGGGATCGCCACCCGAGGATTTTCAAACGTTGTTCCGCATGACCGCGAACAGGTTGTTTTCCGCCTCCAGGAATCCATTCCCGTCCACATCGTAGGTCTTGAAGCCAACGGTATGGCCGACGTTTCCACCAAGAGTGCGGACGAATCCAGGCCCGACCTCGACCACCACGTCACAGTGACTCGTGAACTCGTTGGTTCTCCGCGCGTCGTCGAACGTGACCTTCGAGACGCGCCACTGACACACGAGATCGCCGAGTCCCACCTTGTGCTCGTTGAGCCTGAAGCCCCAGAAAGGCGCCGGCGTCCCCGCCTCGCGCTTGACGATCGAGTCGTGGATGTACCGTGCGTGGGCTTCGTGGAACTTGAAACCCGCGTACGCGGCTCCGGCCTTTCGCACGATGAACGAGATGAACGCCGCTGACCACGGCTGATCGCGGTTGCGTCCGTCGAGGTTCGGCTCCCCGACCTGCTTCCACATCTCGCCGACGAAGGTGAAGAACGGCGGAAGATCCTCGCGTCCCGTCCCTCTTTCGAAACGCACCCACTCGGCGACGGCTGCAGTGATCAGGCTCTCCTTGGCATCACTCGCCGGATCGCGCAACAGGCGCTCTTTGACGAATCCTTGACGAAGAACGCCGTTGACCGTCGCCTGGGCGCTCACCCACCCGTTCGCATCGACTGGCGCGAGCGTGTCGACTCGCTGCCCTTTGAGCAGCTCGCCGATGATGTTGCCGTCGGCGACAATCGGCGCCGAACGCAGGTTGAGCGTATCGCTCTTGACGTGTTTGATGGCCATCGATGACCCTCCGAAATCGGCGACCGTGAAAGCGCGACCTGGAAACGGATGCTGACAATGAAAACGCCGGATGGTGACGGCGTGAACAGCGCTTTGTTCCCCCAAACGCGGCTGAAGTAGACTGCCCGGATGACGCGAGTCATGAGGCGCCGCGGATCGCGTGCGATTGTGCTCGTGGTCGCGTTGGCGGCGGCGGCGCGGAGCACACCGGCGCAGACACGCTACCCCAAGAATCCGCTGACCCTCGCCACGCACTCGAGCCCCGGCGGCGGCAGCGACGTCTTCCTTCGCGAGATGGCGCCCTTCCTCTCCCGCATCATGGGCGTCACCGTCGTTGTCGACAACCTGCAGGGCGGCAGCGGATCGCGGGCGATGGCGGTGGTGTCGAGAGCCAGAGCCGACGGCGGACTCCTGTACGCGACAACGCCCACCTTCATCTACACGTCCCTTCTCAGCCGGCCGGCCGCAACGTACAAGGATCTCGAACCGCTCGTCAACGTGTTCTACGACCCCGAGGTGCTGTACACCGCAGCCGACTCGAGGTTCCGCAGCCTGCGCGAAGTCATCGACGCGACACGCAAGGGCGGCGGAAAGTGGGGCGCGGCGAATCCGGCCTCGCTCGAGCGTCAAACGCTGGAGCGCCTCAAACAAAAGGCAGGCGTGTCGGCTGTCGTCGCCACCTTCGACGGCGGCGGTGACATGCTGGTCAACGTGCTGAACCACACGCTCGACATGGGCATCGGCGAACTGCAGGAGATTCGCGGCCAGCTCGATGCGCGCAAGCTGCGCGTCCTGGCCGTCGTGGGCGACACGCGACTGCCGCACATGTCCGATGTGCCGACGGTGAAAGAGCAGGGCATCGATCTCTCGGTGAGGAAATTCCGCGGCCTCGCCGGGCCGAAAGGCACACCTGCCACCGCCATCGCCGCGCTCGAGCGCGCCGTGCCGCAACTGCTGTCGGACACGAAATACAAACAGATCTACACCGCCAACGGCCTGCAGCCCGGATTCATCCCGCACGCGGAGTACACGACGTTCGTCGCCGACTTCGGCCGGCAAACGGAAGCCTTCCTGAAGGAAACGCGTGTCATCAGGTGACGTCGCGCTCGGGATCGCGCTGCTGGCGATCGCCGCGACGTATTACCTGGTCGGCGCCGCCATCCCGGACAGCGCCCTGGACGATGCGGTGGGTCCGCGGGGACTGCCGCGCATGTATGCGATCGTGCTCGCAGCGCTGGCGATGGTGACGATCGTGCGCGGCGCGCTGGCGAAGCGTCTTCATAGGCGCCGCCTTGCGCCTCCGCTACAGCCAGGGGGGACGACCGTCACCGTGGGCGAACGTGGTCAGGCGGCGCCGGCGTGGCGCTCCATCGGGATCACGCTGATTGGCGTCGCGTATCTGGCCGTGGTGCCGTGGCTCGGATATCTCGTGTCCATCGCGCTGCTCATCACGGCCACCGCCTGGTATCAAGGCGGGTCGATCACTGGTCGCGTACTCCTCGTCGCCTCGTCGGGAGCGCTGTTCCTGTGGCTCCTGTTCGTGGTGCTGCTCGGCATCCCGCAGCCCTCCGGCGCGTGGTCGGCAATCTTCTAGCAATCGTCGGCGCGGCGTTCGGCGGCGTCGCCTGGGGAATCCTCGGCGGCGCGCTGCCGGGCATCTCGCCGTCGATCACGATGGCGCTGCTGCTGCCGTTCACCTACGGGCTCGATCCGACCATCGCCGTGGTCATGCTCGCGTCGACGTACGTCGGCGCCGAGTACGGTGGATCGATCCCGGCGATTCTGATCAGAACGCCGGGGACGAACGCCGCCGCAGCCACGGTGATCGACGGCTATGCGATGAAGCAGCAGGGGCGTGCCGGCGAGGCGCTCGGCATCTCGCTGTACTCCGGCTTCATCGGCGGCCTGTTCGGTCTCATCGTCCTTGTTCTGCTCACCGAGCGTCTGTCGGCGCTCGCGCTCGCGTTCACGCCGCCGGCGTACTTCGCGCTCGGGATTCTCGGGCTCAGCGTGATCGCGGCACTCTCCGGCGAATCGCTCGTCAAAGGGTCGATCGCAGGCGTTCTCGGATTGATGATTGCCAGCATCGGCACCGATCCGGTGACCGGCACCACTCGCTTTACGTTCGATCAGCCCGAGCTGCTGTCCGGCATTCCGCCGATTCTCGTCATGGTCGGCGTCTACGCGATCGCCGAACTGCTGGCGCAGAGCCGTGACACGGGGTGGACGTCGACCCCTCCGGAACGCGCCCGGATCTCCATGCCGGGGCGCGCGATGTGGCGCCGCATTGCGCTGCCGCAGGCGATCGGATCCGTGATCGGTACCATCGAGGGCGTGGTGCCAGGCGGCGGCGGAACCGTTTCGTCGTTTCTCGCCTACAACGAGGCGCGGCGGTGGTCGCGACACCGGGAGGAATTCGGGCACGGGTCGCCAGAAGGCATCGCGGCACCGGAGGCGGCAAACAATACCGTCGCGTGTACGGCACTCATCCCGATGTTGAGCCTCGGCATTCCAAGCTCCAATTCAGCGGCCGTTCTGCTCGGCGGGTTCCTCGTCCACGGGCTGATTCCGGGACCGATGTTGTTCGTTCAACACGGCGACGTGGTCCGCGGGCTGTACCTCGGGCTGCTGATCGCGAACGTCGCCATGTTGATCGTCGGCTACGTGATCATGAGCCCGTGCATCTGGGTGGTCAGCCGCCCGCGCCCGTATCTGACGGCGTTCATCTACGCGCTGGTCGTCTCGGGCGTGTATTCGATCGAAGGCAGTCTGTTTCACGTCGGCGTGGCGCTCGCCTTTGGTGTGATCGGATACGCGATGCGCATCTGGAAGCTGCCGGTGCTGCCGATCGTGCTCGGCGTCGTTCTCGGGTTCATGGTCGAATCGAATTACCGTCGCGCGCTGGTGCTCTCCGGCGGCGATCATGCGATCTTCGTGCAGGACCGTATCTCGATCGTACTGCTCGGTCTCGCGCTCGTGTTCGTGATCGGCGCGCTGCTGCGGCAGGCAAAGGACAGACGTGATCGGCGAAACCATCGCGGCGTGGCTGGCCAGCAGCACGCCTGACCGCATTCCGGCGACGGTCGAGGCGATGACGCGCAGGCTGCTGGTCGACGTGACCGGCTTGTGCCTGGCGGCTCGACGCGAGGACTACGTCGCGGCGACGCTCGCGGCCGTCGACGCGGGCCCGTGCACCGCGATCGGTCACGGGCCGGGCCTCGATGCGTTCGGCGCCGCGCTCGTCAACGGCACGGCCGCGCACGGCGAGGACTTCGACGACACGTTCGAGGGCGGTCCCGTTCACTCGGGGGCGGTCATCATCCCGGCAGTGCTTGCCGCATGTGAACGAGAACGCCTCGGAGGCGATCGGCTGCTGGTGGGCATCGCAACCGGAGTCGAACTGCTCTGCCGTTTGAGTCTCGTGGCGCCGATGGCGACCCACAAAGCAGGGTTTCATCCCACGGCGGTGTTTGGCGCGATCGCGGCTGCGGGCGGAGTGGCCGCGGCGTTGACGCTTCCCGCTGCCGCCATCGTGTCGGCACTGGGCATTTCCGGCAGCATGGCGTCGGGCATCATCGAATATCTCGCCGAGGGCACGTCGACGAAACGGATGCATGCGGGGTGGGCGGCACAGTCGGGCATCCGCGCCGCACTGCTGGCACGCGGAGGCTTCGTCGGGCCGCGCACGGTATTCGAAGGCGTGCATGGGGTGTATCGCGCCTTCGCTCCGTCACGTCAGCCCGAGTTCGGGCCGCTCGTGAACGGTCTCGGCGAGCGATGGGTGATGCAGGACGTGGCGTTCAAGCCCTATGCATGCGGCACGATGACGCAGCCGTTCATCGACTGCGCGATCCAGCTTGCCGCATCGAATGTCGGGCCGGACGACATCGACGAGATCGTGTGCGAGGTCGCCGAAGGTACTGTGCATCGATTGTGGGAACCGCTGGCGTCGAAGCAGCGGCCGCCGACGCCGTACGCCGCGAAGTTCAGCACACCGTATTGCATGGCGGTCGGCTTCGTGGACGGGAAAGCCGGATTCGAGCAGTTCACACGCGAGCGGGTTGCCGATGAGCACGTGCTGCGACTGGCGTCGAAGATTCGCTATGCCATCAACCCCGCCGACGAGTACCCGAAGAACTTCACTGGACACCTCCGGGCGCGATTGCGCGACGGCACGATCCGTGAGCTTCGGCAACCACACATGCGCGGCGGCGCGCATGCCCCGCTGACCGACGCGGAGATCGAAGCCAAGTTCATGGACAACGCGCGATACGGCCACTGGACCACGGAACAGGCAACGCAGGTACTCGTCCGCATTCGCACGCTGTTCGAGGCGCCGCGGCTCGATGCGCTGACGGAGCTTCGATCGTGACCATCAGCGGCGAGCTCACCGGCGCGGTCGCCATCGTGACCGGCAGCGCACGCAACATCGGACGGGCGATCGCGCGCGAGCTCGCCACGGCCGGTGCGGCCGTAATCGTGAACACGCGACGTTCAGTTCAAGAAGCCGAGGCCGTGGTCTCGGAGATTCGCGACGCAGGCGGTCGCGCCGCGCTGCACGCCGGCGACATCAGCCAGCCGGACGCGGCGACGGCTCTCGTCGCGGTCGCCGTCGAGCACTTCGGACGACTCGATATCCTCGTCAACAACGCCAGCGTGCGGCGCGAGATGGACTTCGCGCACCTCGAGTACGCCGAGTGGCGCGAGATCGTCGGCATCACGCTCGATGGGGCGTATCTGTGCGCGCACGCCGCCCTCCCGCATCTGGTCGCCTCGGGTCGCGGCACCATCGTGAACATCGGCGGCCTCAGCGCACACACCGGCGCCGCCCGCCGCGCCCACGTCGTCGCCGCCAAGGCCGGCCTGGCCGGCCTGACCCGTGCGCTCGCGCACGACCTGGCGCCGCATGGCATCACCGTGAACTGCGTGGCCCCCGGCCTGATCGACACCGTGCGCGACGGCCGCACGTCGACCGCCGCTCCCGCGCATCACGCCATTCACGTCCCGCTCACCGGCCGCCGCGGCCGACCCGAGGACGTCGCCGCCACCGTGCGCTTCCTGTGCGGTCCCGAGGCGCGCTACATCACCGGGCAGACGATCCACGTGAATGGTGGGAGTTTCATGGGATAGATCTGCTGCTCTCGGATGAAGGCCTGCCACGCCGTAGCCGCGAAGCGCATTCTTCTTCCTCGGTCCGGCATTGGGAGCATGTTCGTCGCCGCGGTGTCTCATCGAGTACGCGCTTGATGCGTGCTCGAGGAGGCTGCCGTGCCGACACTCCCTCGGCCTACCAGCGACCTGAACATCACGCCGCTCATCGACGTGCTGCTGGTGCTGCTCGTCATCTTCATGGCGGCCCTGCCGCTGTCACAGCGAGGGCTCGACGTCGACCTGCCACCGACCGCAACGCCTGACAAGGCGCCCGACACCAGCGTGGTGGTGGAGATGAGCGCCGATCGGGCGCTCGCCATCAATCGGCAGCCGGTGGCGATGCTCGACCTCGAAGATCGCCTGCGCGCGATCTTCGAGAGCCGCCGCAACAAAGTGCTCTTCGTGGCCGGTGCCGCGACGCTGCGCTACGCGGACATCGTTGCGGTCATCGACGCTGCCAAGGGCGCCGGTGTCGAACGAGTGGGCATCGTCAGCGCACGGTGACCGTACCGCGCGGGCCTTTGATCGTCGCGACCAGCGCAGGGCTCGATCCCGGCTGCACGCGGAGATCGACACCGAGGTGAGTGAGGATGTCCTGGACGCGCCCGGCATCTGGATGTTCGGCGCGCATCGCGATCAATGTTGCGCCTGGCGCAGCTGTCGCGGCCGGATGCGGTGTCTTTCCCCAGTCGATGAAGAACGGCACGATCCCGTCGGCCACCACCGTGCGCGGATCGGTGTAGCGCCACGACAGCAGGACGCCGTCGGTTCGACGACGGCTGCCGGCAATCACAGGACCGAGCTTTATGGTGTGGCGTTGCGCCGTACTGGCAATCTGCTCGAGATTGCTCGCCTTCGACGCCCACGCCATCAACCGCGGCTCGCGCAGGCCATCGATACCAAAGGGACGCGGCTCGTGCGGCGTCGGCTGTTCCGGATCGGGACCGATAATCTCGAGGTAGGTCGCCGGTCCCAGCGCGACGAGAGCATTGCGGGTGCCGCGTCCGGGATGCTGACCGCCGGCAGCGGCACGCACGCCGAGCAGGCTTTCGATGCGATCGACTCCACGCTGGAGATCCGGCGTGGCGTACACGAGATGATCTGCCGTCGGTGGAAATGGCGGCCCACTCGATTGTGCGCTGACGGCGAGCATCGCGCTCGAGAACGCCACGACGCATGCGGTCAATGTTCTGAACATTCGATGATCATTGATCGCCCCGCCTGTCGCGGACCATAAAGGTCCGCGCCGCATCTCGAGGTCAGTCGGAGGATCTGCAGGATCCTTGATACTCTCGCCCGATCTCTGATGCCTGAAACGGTCCTGTCCCCCTCTCCGCTTCCCCCTGGCAGTGCAGCCATCGGCGGTCGTCTCGAACGTCTGCCCGTATCCCGTTTCCACCGCCGCTTCATCACCTTGATCTCCCTCGGCGCCTGGTTCGATTTCTACGACATCTTCATGGTCGCGTATCTGGCCGCCGCGCTGCGTGGGTCCGGATTCCTGACCCTTCAGCAGATGACGCTGTTCGTCTCCGCCGGCTTCGTCGGGATGTTCGCCGGCACGATCGTCTTCGGGCTCGGCAGCGATTATCTCGGGCGTCGTGCGGCCTTTCTGTTCATGCTGCTGATCTACTCGTTCTTCACCCTCGCCGGCGCGTTTGCACCTGACGCGTGGTGGCTGATCGTCAGTCGCGCGTTGGCGGGCACGGGGATCGGCGCCGAAATCGTCGTCATCGACACCTACGTGACGGAGATGGTGCCGCGCTCGGTCCGCGGCCGCTACGTCGCGATCACGCAACTGATTGGCTTCACGGCCATTCCAGCGGTCGCGGCCATTTCATTTGTGCTCGTGCCCACGCATGTGCTGATCGACGGCTGGCGGTGGGTCATGGTGATCGGGGCCGCCGGCGCATTACTGGCGTGGCATCTGCGCCGCGGTCTGGCCGAGTCGCCGCGCTGGCTCGAGAGTCGCGGGCGGATCGCCGAAGCGGCCGCTATCGTCGACGCGATTGAGCGCGAGGTCGTCGCGGAACACGGCACGCCGCTGCCGGTCCCGCGCGCGATCACCGTCGAGCGCGAGACACGCATGCCGTGGCTCGCGCTCTGGAGCCCGGCGCTGCGCGGTCGCACCCTGATGTTGATGGGATTTCAGATCCTGCAGACGGTCGGGATCTACGGTTGGGCGAACTGGCTGCCGACGTTTCTCGTGCAGCAAGGAGTGCCGCTCGTCACCTCGCTGCGCTACACGATGCTGATGGCAATCGCGAGCCCCTTCGGTCCGTTGTGCGCGGTTGTGTCGTCGGATCGCCTCGAACGCAAATGGACGATCGTCGCGCTCTCCGGGGTCATGGCCGTGACCGGGCTTCTGTTCCTGCAAGCGCGCGCACCGTGGCAGGTCATCGCCTGCGGCGCGCTGCTGACCATGATCAGCTACTGGTTTTCGGCGGCGTTTCACGCGTATCAGGCGGAGCTCTTTCCCACGCGTGCGCGTGGAACAGGCGTCGGGTTCACGTACAGCTGGAGCCGGTTGAGCGCAGCGGTATCGTCGCTGGTCATCGGCGCCCTGCTCGCGAACGGCGTGGCGGCGGTCGTGTTGATGATTACCGTGACGTGGATTGGAGTCGCGGCAATCATCGCGCTGTTCGGTCCACGCACGAATGACGTTCCGCTGGAAGTGCTCTCGAACTGATCGTCGTCTCGACGCGTGAACACGGTCCGCCTAGAGGCGGAGGTGACGCGCGGACGCTACGCGGTGGCGGCAGCGCGAAGTCCGAGCACGTTTCCTTCCGGATCGACGATGTCGCAGGCACCCCAGGGTCTGATGAGGATCGGCACACCCAGGGCTTCGAGTCGTGTGCGCTCCGAGTCGACGTCCGCAACGGCGAAGTCGAGCCTGATGGGATTTGTTTCCCGCGCCCTGGTCGGCGACGCGGGCGGAGCGCAATCGCCCATGGCGGCAACCGGAATGGCGTGCAGTGAGAAACGCGTGTGGCCGGCGTCGAACTCAATCCAATCGTCGGTCCGCGTCTCGTGTATCGGCTGCAGACCCAGCACACTCGCGTAAAACGTCGCCATTCGCGGAAGGTCGCGGACGAACAGGATGGCACCGCCTAGTCGCATGGTTGTCGATCCCATCAAGGTCTCGCTAACGCGGCAGCGGCGTCGCCTGCCCTGATTTCATGAACGCCTCGATCTCCTCGACGGTCCGCGGCACCTTTGCCGACAGCCGCGTCAATCCCGACGCGGTCAACAGGAACGAATCCTCGATGCGCACGCCGATGTTCTTGTACTTCTCGTACGCCGGACGCACCTTCTGGATGAACGCGGCGTTCTCGGGCGTGTTCGGCAGCTGGTCGAGCGCGCCCTCGCGAATGTAGAGGCCCGGTTCGATGACGAACGTGATGCCCGGCGCGAGCGTACGGTCGCGATCGCCGACGTCGTGGACGTCCATGCCGATCCAATGCGTGGCACGGTGTGTGTACCACGTCTTGTACTGGTCGCCGGTTGCGTCGGTGATGAGCCCGAGCTTCAGCAGGCCCTGCTTGATCACGTCAACGGTCTTGTTGTGAACGTCGGACAGCTTGGCGCCGGGCGTTGCCACCTTCATCGCTTCGCTCTGCGCCTGGAGCACGAGGTTGTAGATGTCCTTCTGTACCGCGGTGAACGTGCCGTTCACGGGATAGGTGCGCGTGATATCGACGGTCATGTACTGGTAGTTCGCGGCGGCGTCGACGAGCAGCAGCTCGCCGGCCTTCATCTGCCGTGTCGATTTCTCGTAGTGCAGCGTCGTCGCGTTCGGCCCGCTGCCGACGATCGATGGATAGCCCCAGTCGGATGCGCCGTTCTTCTTGTAGACGTATTCGATCGCCGCTTCGACCTCATATTCGTAGGCGCCCGGATGCGCCGCCTTCATGCCCGCCATGTGCGCGTCGCTCGAGATGTCGGCGCTGCGCTGCAGTACCTGCTGCTCGTACGGCGTTTTGATCTGGCGCTGGCCTTCGACGATGCGTGTGGCATCGTTCACGGTGAAGCCAAAGAACCGCTCGCGTGTTCGATTGGCGAACTGATAGGCCTGCGGCAATTCCTCCTTGGGGCCAGGTGGCGGCCCGAGGAGCAGTTGCAGGCGGCCGCGGTTCTCTTTCAGCGCAGTGAAGAACGCGTCGTATTCCTTCGCGTCCAGACCTTCGCCATACGCGCGACCGGACAGGACGCTCGACAGGAAATTCTCGAACTGCGTCGTCTCGTACACCGTCGCGATGCCGCTCTCGTGCGTCGCCTCTTCCTTATCGAGACGATGACCGGTCCAGTGCTCGCGGACGGCATCGCGCGGCAGGACGAACAGCATTTCCTTGCGCTCGCGGTTCCCGGGCATCAGGACGAGAATCGACTCCTCCTGATCCACGCCGGTCAGATAGTAGAAGTTGCTGTCCTGCCGGTACTCGTAATCGACGTCGTTCGAGTAGACCCGCGGGGGCGCGCTCCACACGATCAGAATCGATTCGGGGCCGAGCTCCTGCATCACGCGCGCGCGCCGCGCCTTCAGGTCGTCTTGAAAATCCGCGGCCTGCGAGGCGGTCACGGGCAGCAACACGAGCATCACCACCGAGAGCGTTCGAATTCGCGAGAGCATGTCGTCTCCTTCGCCGGAACCTCACGCGGCCCGGCCTGCCGAAGCCGATTATCCTTGGAGGAACTATCGACTACAATCCCGAGTCGGGAGGCCGGACCGTGCCAGGTCCGGCGAGAACGAAGCCCGGAGGCCGCATGCGATTAGCCCATTTTTACGTGCTGCTGGCAATCATCCTTGGCGCGTTGGTCGGTTCGACCCGAGGCGCGGCGGCCGTTCAAAACCCACCCGCGGCGCCTGCGTCGGGCGCCGGCAAGCTGATCGTGTACGGAGACATGGCGCTGTTCCAGCCGCCCGGTCACCCGGAAAACTGCATCCTCCGCAATCGGTTCAAGCGCGGAGACCCGGTGGGCTTCCGCATCTTCGTCGCCGATCCGTCGACTGGTAACCGTGAAGAATCCGCGGTCCCGGTCGTGCACCTCACTGTCGCCGGCAAGACCGTCGACGTCCCGATGCGCTACCGCGCCACGGCGCAGCAGCCCGAGCGCCAGTTCTGGGTCGCCAAGTGGGTGGTGCCGGCAGACACGCCGGTCGGGGTCATCCGCTACACAGTGACCGCAACCGACAAGTACGGCCGCAGCGGCGAGTTCAAGCCGTTCGAGGTCCAGGCGTCGCAGCTGACGATCGTCGAATAGCCATTTCCTGTAATCGATCCGGGATGACCACGATTCTCCAGGAAGCGGCGGCAGGCCGGGCGCGAATCGTCCCCTGGACCGTCGATCAGTATCACTCCGCGATCAGCAGCGGAATCATTGCCGAGGACACGTCAGTCGAGTTATTGGACGGGCTCATCGTCCGCAAGGATCGATCGAAGACCGGAGAAGATCCGATCACGATCGGAGACCGCCACCGCGTAGCGGTGCTGCGGCTGGCGCATGCCGCGCCTCTGTTCGAGTCGGGTAGCTGCTTTCTACAAACGCAGCAACCGATCTCACTGCCACCCGTCAACGAACCAGAGCCGGATGGCGCTGTCGTTCGAGGACGGATCGATGACTACCTGGAGCACCCTCCGCGCGCCGTCGACGTCCTCTGCGTCATCGAGGTCGCCGACAGCTCGCTCGCCGTCGATCGTGGACCGAAACTGAAAGCCTGCGGGTCAGCGCGCGTGCCGCAGTACGTCGTCGTCGACCTTGTACACAACCGCGTGCTCGTGCACACTGATCCCGGCAGGGACTCCTACGCGCAGGTCACGACGCTCGAACGCGGCGCAACCGTCGCCGTCATGGCCGGTGTCACCGGCGTGTCGCTATCTGTAGACCAATTTCTGCCCTGATTGCCCGGCCGCGGCTCGTCATTCTCATCACCGAGGTCCAGACGTGCGTGTCTCGACGGATGCGCCATAGCGTGCGCATCTTACCCAGGTCGCTGTGTGGCTGGGCAGCTCGCGTCCGGCCGTCCGGCTCGTGAGGAAACGCGGTTACGAGCCGAAGCCGGGTTCGACCCTTGCCAATCCCTGGGCACTGGCGCGCGGTCCGCTGCCGTCCACCAGCACGGCTCTGATGTCGTACATGCCGGTCGGCAGGTTCTTGAACTCGAAGACATTGAGCGGCTGCGACCGCGTGCCTTCGAGCGGCACTTCGCTCGCCCGATAGTAGGACGGCGATTCGGCGATCACGCGCAGCATTCGGTCATCCGGTCCGGCCGCGACCATCACCCGCACCCTCACCCACGCCGGCGCCCGGGAGATCGTCGGCGTCACGTGCATCTGCAACGGCGACGCACTGTCCACGGCGCCCGCGGTGAACAAGAAGAACAGCCACGAAAGCGCCGCGATCGGTCGAAGGGTGCCCATGCCGTGCCTCCGTCTTCATTTCCATCCGGGGTGGACAGGATCTGCCGCTGCATGGGTATTCGGCACAAGCTGGGAATTTCTGTACAGCGTCACGCGGCGCGGAACTTATCTCTTGACAATTTAGTACTAGTTAATTAGTACTAACGCCATGCGACCACGTTCGACGATGACTCCGCAGGAGCTCGCCATCATGAAAGTCGTGTGGCAGGCGGATCGCGCGACGGTGCGCGACGTCTACGAAGCCCTGCGCCAGACTCGGCCGGTGGCCTATACCACCGTGATGACGATGATGCGGATTCTCGAGGAGAAGGGGTACCTCAAGAAGTCGCTCGTCGATCGCGCGCACGTGTATCGGCCGACGAAGCCGCGCCAGCAGGTCGTCGGCGTGCTCGTGCGCGAGTTCATCGACCGCGTCTTCGACGGCGCGCCCGATCGGCTGCTGCTGCACCTGGCCAAGGACAGCGCGCTCACCGACAAACAGCGCCGGCTGATCGAACAGCTGATCGAGGAGGTCGAGGAATGATCGACCCAGCCAACATCCTGCTGGTCAGCGTCCGTGTCGCCTGCGTCGCGGTCGTCGCCGCAACGCTGTTCGCCGCCACGCGCGTCAAAGTCGCCGGCGTGCGTTACGCGTTCTGGCGCGGCGTGCTCACGCTGTGTCTGCTGCTGCCGCTGGTCCCGGCACTGAGCGGGGAGACGACACCAATCGCGGCGAACACCGGCGCCGACACGCGTCTGTTCACCATCGTGGCGTCGGCCGCGGCCTACACGCGGTCCGGCATCGAGTGGAGCGCGCTCAGCGTCCCCGTGCTCGCAGCCGGCATCGTGCTTCGGCTGACGTGGATTGCGATCGGCCTCTGCAAGCTGCGGCGGCTGCGCCGTGCGGGACACGTGGCCACACTGTCCGCCGAGGACGGCGCGGTCCGCGATGCGCTCGCGCCACGCGCAGAAATCCGCTACGTGCCGGAGATCGGCCAGCCGGTCACCTTCGGACTCCGTCGGCCGGTGGTCCTGCTTCCCGAGGAGGTCCGCGATCAGGACGCCGAGATACGACAGGCGATTCTCAGCCACGAGCTGCTCCATGTCAGGCGTCGCGACTGGGCCTGGGTGCTGGTGGAAGAAGTCGTGCGCGCGGCGCTCTGGTTCCATCCCGCAATCTGGTTTCTCGTCTCGCGCGTGCAGATCGCGCGCGAGGAAGTCGTGGACGCGCTGGTGGTTCGTGTCACCGGCCGCCGGCGCGCCTACGCGCAGGCGCTGCTGGCGTTCGCCGATTCGATGCCGCCGGCGCGCGCGGCCGCCTTCGCCAATCGCCGCTCACTGTTTCGACGCATCGTGCTCATCTCGAAGGAGGATGTCATGTCCCGTACGCGTCTCCGCGTGTCGTGCCTCGTCATGGCAATGGTGGTCGTGGCGACCGGTTGGTACACGGTCCGTGCGTTCCCACTGCGTCAGAGCAGTGAATCCGGCGCCCTCGAGCGTCAGGCAAAACAGGTCACGCCAGAGAACCCGATCCCGCGGCGTCTGTCCGACGGGATGCCCCAGTATCCGAGTGGGCTCGACGGCGTCGTCGGCACAGTCACGGTGCGAGTGACGCTCGATGCATCGGGCCGAGTGGCCGAAGCCCGCGCGACGCAGCTGGCGTCGCAAGAGCGGCGCAACGGCAGGCGAACTGCGGTGAGCACGGCGCCGGCAAGACCGGACGATCCGATGGTCGTCGCCGCCCTCGACGCGGTGCGGCAGTGGTTGTACGAGCCACCGGTTTCCGCTCCGCTCGCCTTCGACGTGACGATGAGATTTCAACCGGGCGCAGAGGCCGTCCTCGTCGGCTATGGGGCAACACCGCCGCCACCGCCACCACCGCCACCGCCGCCACAACGCGATGCGAGTGTGGTCGGTGGGCCCGGCTCGAGCGACGCCGTCGCGCCACCGCCACCTCCGCCCCCTCCTCCGCCTCCGCCGCCGGACTGGGCGGTCGGTGCACTTCGTGTCGGCGGCGAGGTGATGCCACGCAAGATCAAGGACGTGCGCGCTGTCTATCCGCCCGAAGCCATGGCGGCCAAGATCCAGGGTGAGGTGCTGATCGAGGTTCTGATCGATGAGAACGGAAAGATCACGCGCTCGCGCGTGATTCAGTCGATCCCGGAGCTCGAACGAGCCGCCCTCGATGCGGTTCGGCAGTGGGAATTCAGGCCAGCACTGCTCAACGGCGTGCCGAAGCCGGTGTTCACGACGATCGTCGTGCGATTCGCGCTGAAGTAGGACGCGGACCATAAAGGTCCGCGCCGCATGTGGACTAGTTTCCCGTCATCGCTTTCGCGATCGCGGCGCGCAGCTTCGGATCTTCCGGTGTGACTTCGCTCGGGAAGAAGGCGACGACCTTGCCCTGCTTGTCGATCACGTACTTCGCGAAGTTCCACGCTGGAAGATGTCCTGACTGGCCGAGGAACGCATACACCGGCGACTGCCCTGCGCCCTTCGTGACGACCTTCTCGAACATCGGGAAGGTCACGTCGTAAGTTCGCTTGCAGAAGGTGGCGATCTCCTCGGCCGTGCCGGGCTCCTGCTCACCGAAGTCGTTGCTGGGAAAGCCGAGCACGCTGAAGCCTTTGCCCTTCATCTCGCGGTGCAGCTTCTCGAGGCCCGAGTACTGCGGCGTGTAGCCGCAATAGCTGGCCACGTTGACCACCAGGTTGACCGTTCCGCGATATGCGGCCAGATCGGCTGGCTTGCCATCGAGCGACTTCGTCTTGATCTCGTAGAAAGACGTCACATTACCTCCGGCTGCCCCGACCAGCGCGCTCAACGCCACCACCAATATCGACCGCACAACAGTCTTCATCGCCGCTCCTTCGCGGACCTTAAAGGTCCGCGCCGCATGCGACCACGTCCGCGCCGTGTTAAACGAGCGCGCGCCGCATGAGACGAGGTCCGCGCTGCATTATAGGAGCACGCGAGTCGCACACGGTACAATCGTGGGTTTGAACCCCATGATTCCTTTCTTCACACGGCTGAAGTTCGCGTTCAGGACCTTCTTCGCGCTCCTGTTCAACGGCCGCGTTCCCGACGACGTGGCGAGCAGGGTCGGAGGAGTGACTCGTGCTGAACCGGTGGCGCCTCAACCGGCTCCCGTCGCCCCACCGCCAAGGGTCGAGCCGACGGCGGCACAAGTGCTCGCCGTCCTTCAGCGGGATGGGCGTCTGATTGACTTCTTGATGGAGGACGTCGCCCCGTATTCCGACGCCCAGATCGGAGCGGCGGTGCGAAACGTGCACGCCGGCTGCCGCGACGCGGTGCGCCGCTACCTC
>Ga0081539_10002228_pt1 | contig 28275 bp, 33 predicted proteins | sample TabmetS4T2R2_FD_71023 | JGI IMG/M metagenome (GOLD analysis project Ga0081539, IMG submission 71023) | Tabebuia heterophylla rhizosphere microbial communities from the University of Puerto Rico - S4T2R2 | ecosystem: Host-associated > Plants > Roots > Rhizosphere ... | reverse complement strand
CGAGCGACATTATTCCTCCAGAAGTTTCACTGCTCTCGTGGCGGTGTTGGCGAATAGCGTAACAGAGCGCTCATGGGGGTAAAGCATCGTGCGATTGCGTAACCGGTGTCATTGCGCCGCACACATCCGCGGGCAATGTGAGGCCCAATCCGGATGCCGTTGGCACGCGCAGCACGTCACCGACGGCGCGAAAACTTGCATCGCTGGTGCCCCGATCCGCGATGTATTGCGGGCCGTTCAGCGCGGCCGGCAGGTCGAGGCCGCACGCCGAGAAGAAATGCGCCGAGGCCGCCATCGAAAGCTCCGGATCGGTGAGACCCGAGGCGAACAGCGTGAGGCCGTGCTCGCGCAGGAGCCGCGCGATCTGCCACGCCTGCCAGAGGCCGCCGCAGCGCGCGACCTTCATGGCGATGCCGTCGAGCATCTCGAGCGCGATGAATTCCTCCGTCTCGACCGCCGAGACGATGCCCTCGTCCATCAGGATCGGCAGCGCGCCCTGGCGCTTGAGGCGTTGGTAGTCGCGCAGCCGATTCGGCGGCAGGGGCGACTCGAGCGCCTTCAGGCCGGCGTCGGCGAGCTTCGGCGCCAGCGCAAGCGCGGTGTCGAGGCTGTAACTGGTGTTGGCGTCGCACCAGTGGAATCCATCCGGCGCGAAGCGCGTCACCAGGCGCACCAGCGCGAGATCGTAGTCGGGCGTTTGAGGAGAGCCGACCTTGATGTTGAAATGCGTGTAGCCCTGCGCCTTGGCGAGCGTGAGCCGCTGTTCGGCCGCATCAAGCGTCGGCGTATTGATGGTCCAGCTCAGCTTGATATGGGATCGCTTCGCGCCGCCCAGCAGCTCGCTGACCGCGCGACGGGTCTGCTTGCCCCAGAGATCGTGACAGGCAAGATCGATCGCCGCCTTGCATAGCGGCTGGCCGACCGAGAATGACGGCCGGATCGCGCGCTCCATCCTGGCGTGAATATCGGCGATATCGCTCGGATCGGCGCCGAGAATTGCGGGCGCAAGATAGTGCCGCAGCGTGGTCTCGACGCTCTCGACCGTCTCGTAGGTCCAGGTCTCGATCGGCACCGACTGGCCGAAGCCTTGCACGCCGTTCTCGTCGGTCAGCCGCAGCAGCACCGAGGGCCGCGCCGGCGTCTTGAAGAACTTGAACTCGCCGACCAGCGGATAGTCGTGCCGCTTGATGTCGACGCGCACAATGCGAGCCATCCGGCGCCTCTGTCCCGGTCCCCCGATCTTTGACGCGCGAGGTTGGGGCGATTGTAACCATTCGGTTACATCGAGGCGAGCGGAAATTTGCGCATCTCGGGCGCTTTGCCTGGCAGCTCTCGCCGCAACGACTTCGTCGACGCGGGAAAGACCGGCAATTTTTCGCCGTCGCGGCGTCGTGCCGGATGACAATGGTCGCCTTCAAATTCGCTGCGATCTCGCTCAGGCTATGCGGCCTTCCGGAAGTCGCCGATCTGCGCATCGAACGCGCGCTTGAAGGCCGGCCGCGCGGTGCAGCGCTCGATATAGGCGGCGAGGCGACGGTCGCTGGTGACGATGTCGGTGTGCTTCAGGATCCGCAGCACGGTCGTCATCATCAAATCGCCTGCCGTGAAGCGGTCTCCGTCGAGGTAGGGCTTGTCGCCGAGCGACCGCGAGAGCGCGGACAGGCGCTTCTGCACAAACTCCACCGCGCCCGGGCGGCGCAGCTTCGCCCATTCCTCATTCGCGTAGAAGAGATCGATGATGGCGACGTTCATGACGAACGGCTCGATGCTGTTGAGCGCCGCGAATAGCCATTGTATCGCGCGTACACGTGCGTTCGCGTCCCGCGGCAGGAGCACCTCGCTCCTCTCCCCGATGTGCAGCACGATCGCGCCGGTTTCGAACAGCACCTGGCCGTTCTCCTCGAGGATCGGCACCTGCCCGAAGGGCTGCAGCGCGCGATAGTCCGGCTTGTCCTGATCGCCCTGTTCGAGAAGGCGCGTCCTGTAAGGCAGGCCGGCTTCCTCCAGCGCCCAGCGTGCGCGCAGATCGCGCACCTGGCCTTGCGCGAAATCCGGAACCCATTTGAAAGCGGAGATCGTGATCATGCGATGTGCTCCTTTGCGGTTTTTCGCGGCGTAACTGAAGCTCGTCGAAGGCTTCGCTCCAGCTGACTACGTGGCTGTCGGCCGTTTGACTCTGCGGCCGATGCTCGGTCACGCCGAGCTCTGCTCGATTGCAGCAAAACGGCGTTCAAGCTTGTCGAGCGCTCCGGTCCAGCCTTCCTCGTGGCTGCGGCGGCTCTCCTCGTCATTCAAACGCGAATGTCTGAGTGTGAGTTCGGTTCCCTCCGCAATGGCGCGAAGCGTGATCTCGACAAGCGACTCGCCAGGATCTTCGGCGCCGCCGGTCCAGCGCCAGCTCATGCTCAGCCGCTCGGGCTTCACGATTGCGAGATATTCCCCGCTGCTCTCATGTTCGCTCCCGTCGAGCATGCGGAAGCGCATCCGGAAGCGGCCGCCAACGCGCGGGTCGATCTCGGCCACAAGCACAGGGCCGCCGTCGGGGCCAAACCAGCTGGCGACGCCTTCCGGTGTCGTGAGCGCATCGAAGACGATGGACGGCCGCGCCTTGATGCGGCGCACGAGCGTCACGCTGGTCATCGCTTTTTCTTCCTTGCTTCGGCTTCCTTGCTTTCCGCATAGGCCGCGAGCCGATCGAGGTTCTTCGACCAGAAGCGCTCGTAGCGGCGCAGCCAATCCATCGCTTCCCGCATGGGCTCGGGCCGCAGTCGCACCGTCACGGTGCGTCCAACCTTCGACCGGCTGATGAGGCCGGCCGCGTCGAGCACATCCAGGTGCTTCATCACAGCCGGCAGCTTGATCTCAAAAGGCGCCGCCAGTGCGCTGATCGATGCGCCATCTTCTTCCCGCTCGAGTCGGGAAAGAATCGCCCGCCGGGTCGGGTCGACGAGTGCCGCAAACGTCCGGTCGAGCCGCGCGTGATAGTTCACCATGTAGGAAAGTATTTGCCGGAACGGGCGCGCGCTGTCAACCGCGGCATCTTCGCAGTGATGGGTTCGCGTAACGGCATAGCTGCCTTTCCGTCCCCCGCAGGGGCTAGCGGACATCCGCCTGTGAATGCGAACGTCGCACCGGTGAGTACGCGCGAGACCATTCAACGACGGCGGCAGGAGGCATGATGTTCGATCTCATCATTCGCGGCGGCGAGGTGGTGACGCCCCAGGGCGTCATCGCCTGTGATGTGGCTGTCGCGGGCGAGACCATCGCGGCGCTTGCGGCGCCTGGCACGCTGGCGGACGAACCCGCAAAGCGCGTGATCGACGCAACACGGCACATCGTCATGCCGGGCGGCATCGATCCGCATGTGCACATGCATCATGTGTGGACCAAGCCCGACGGCACACCGCTCGTCACCGCCGGGCCGGATCATGTCGGCCGCGCGGCGCTGTTCGGCGGCACGACGACGCTGATCGACTTTGCCTATTGGCGCGACGGCGCCACAGCGCAAGAGGCGATCGAAGCGCGCGACAAGAACTTCGTCGGCAACAGTCCGTGCGATTTCGCCTATCACATCATGCTGCACTCCGAGCCGCCGCCGGAATTTTCAGGGCAGCTCGCGGAGGCGATCCAGGCCGGCTATCCGACGCTGAAGATATTCACCACCAACATCCTGCCCGGGCGCACCGGCCGCATGATCGACTTCGGCGACATCTGGGAGGCGTTTCGGGTGCTGGCCTGGGAAGGCGGGCTCGGCGTCATCCACGCCGAAGACAACGACATCGTCATGCACATGTATGCAAAGCTCATCCGCGAGAACCGGGTGAGCTTCGAGCATCTCGCGGAGGTGCACAATCAGCTCTCGGAGGATTTGAGCTTCCGCCGCATCCTGCGGCTCGCCGAGAGCGTGCCCGGCACCGCGGTCTACATGATGCACGTGTCCGCCGGCACGGGGGTCGAGGCGATCGCCGAAGCGCGGCGCAAGGGCCTGCCGGTCTACGGCGAGACGCTGCATCAATATCTGCTCTACTCGGCAAACGACTACAAACGCCCGAACGGCCAGATCTATCACACTTATCCGTCGCTGAAGTCCGAGGAAGATCAGAAAGCGCTGTGGCGCGGCACGGCGAGCGACGTGATCCATTGCGTTGCCACCGACGAACTGTGCTGCACGCTCAAGGACAAGACCATCGGCAACCGCATTGACGACACGACCGGCGGCAATTCCGGCGTCGAGCCGCGCCTCGGCGTCATGTATACCGAGATGGTTACGCGCCGCGGCTATTCGCTCTCGCGCTACGTCGACCTCGTTTCGACCAACGCCGCCAAGATCATGGGGCTTTATCCCCGCAAGGGCGCGATCGCGGTCGGCAGTGACGCCGACATCACCATTCTCGATCCCGCGCGGCGCGGCAAAGTGCACGCCGCCGACCTGCACGAGAGCGACTACACGCCCTGGGAAGGTCACGACATCTTCGCCTGGCCGGTGGTGACGATTTTGCGCGGGAAAGTAATGGTGGAGAACGGCGAATACTTCGGAGTCCTGAGCGACGGCCGCTATCTCAAGCGCAAGATCCCGTCCGAGATCTTGAATGGTGTGGTGCTGTGAGCAAACCGCACGATCCCGAAAAGTGGGAACCGGTTTTCGGGCAAGATCATGCGGCAAGAGAAAGGCCGAGTGATCTTGCGGGTGAATTGCTGGCGCAAAGCCTCGCGGCATGGCGTGTGTCCGGCCGCGTTGCGCGCGCTAACGACGGCGCGCTCGTGATCAACGGAAATGGCAAGGAGATCCGGATCGAGCGGGCACCGCATGTGATGTTCCGGTGGTTGGTCACAATCGATGGCCGCGCGCGCGGGGCGACCTCGCTGCTCGCGGTTCTGCGCCAGGTCAGGGAGGCGCTCGACCCCGGCTATGCGGCCAGTCGGGTGCGGATCGCCGTTGCGCCGCTGGTGCCGCAATGACTGCTGAGTTGATCCCCGTTTCGGTGCTCACCGGTTTTCTCGGCAGCGGCAAGACCACCATGCTGCGCTATCTGCTGCGCCAGCCGGAGTTCGCGCGCACCGCCGTCATCATCAACGAGTTCGGCGAGGTCGGGATCGACCACGAACTCGTCGCGGCGAGCGAGGACAGCTTCATCGAGTTGCAGACCGGCTGCCTGTGCTGCAAGATCCGCAGCGACCTCGCGCAGACGCTGCAAGATCTGGTGCGGCGGCGCGACGAAGCGCGCTGCGCGCCGTTTGGTCGCATCGTGATCGAGACGAGCGGACTGGCCGACCCGGCACCGATCCTGCAAACGCTGATGACCGACGCGACGATCGCGGGCCGCCTTGTGCTCGGCGGGGTCGTGACGACCGTCGATGCCGTCACCGGCGCCGCAACGCTCGCACGTGAAGGTGTTTCGCAAAAGCAGGTCGCGGTCGCCGACCGGATCGTGCTGACCAAGCTGGACCTCGCCGATTCCGCCGAAGGTACGCTGCGCCAACGTCTCGCCGCGTTCAATGCCGGCGCGCCGATCATCATGGCGGATCACGGTCGGATCGATCCGGCGCTCGTCTTTGATGCAGGCCTCTACGATCCTCGCACCAGGTCGGCCGACGTGAATGCGTGGCTGGCGGAAGAAGCCCATACACACGCGCACAATGAGCACCGGCACCGCCATGATGCCGAGATCGAGACCTATGCGCTTCGGCGTCGGGAGCCGATTCCGGCCGTGGCGCTGACGCTGTTTCTCGAAGCGCTCACCGAGCATTGCGGCGACGACATGCTCCGCCTGAAGGGCATCGTGAATGTTCTCGAGAGCCCGGATCGGCCGGCGGTGATCCATGGCGTCCAGCATGTCTTTCATGCGCCCGCCTGGCTCGATCGCTGGCCCTCCGACGAACGGAACAGCCGGATCGTTTGCATCACGCGGCGCGTTCCGCAGCGCTGGGTCGAGGTATTGCTCGACTCGATTTGCCAAGAGGTGGCGGACGTCCCGGCTCACGCGTAGGGTGGGCAAAGGCGCGGGTCCGCGTATCGACCTCTCCGCGCACGCACCACACAGCGCCGTGCCCACGCGTCGACGACACGGCTGGAAACGCTGCGTCATGCCGATGCTCTTCGCGGCGGAGGAGGCAGGAAACGGGTGGCGTGGAACTCGCACCGGAGCAATTTTATTTTCGAGTGACTACGTTGCTTTTGTGGGGGGCCAAGGAGCGAAGATGCAACTCTACTTCCACCCCCTCTCGTCGAATTCCCGCCGGGTGACGATGACGGCGCAGCAATTAGGACTGGAGCTCGACCTCATCGTCATCGATCTCCTCATGGGGCAACACAGGGATCCGGAATTTCTGAAATTCAATCCGAACGGCAGAGTGCCTCTTTTGCAGGACGACGGATTCTATCTGTGGGAGTCGCACGCCATCATGCAGTATTTGGCGGACCGATGCCCCGGCCAGGTCTTGTATCCGACGGAGGCTCGGGCACGAGCCGACGTGAATCGGTGGCTGTTCTGGTCAGCCTATCACTTCACGCCGGCGGTCGGTTTCATCAGCAGGGAAAGAGTCTCGAAGAAGATGGTGGGCGGATCGGGGGATCCTGATCCCGTCGAGATTCAACGCGGCGAAGCGCTGCTCACTGCAGCGGCGGAGATGCTCGACCACCATCTCTCCGGCCGGCGATGGATCGCTCAGGACAAGTTGACGCTTGCCGACCTGGCGATCTCCGCGCCCCTCATGCACACCGCTGCGGCACAACTGCCGGTCTTGGAGTACGCGGACCTGCAGAGATGGTTTGAGCGTATTCAGTCTCTGGATGCCTGGCGCAATACCGAGCGGACGACGATTGGCGGGCGGCCGTGGCGGAGTTGACCGAGGGACGCGCGCTGTCGCACCCGTTTGCCTCGCGCGCTCAGTCCAGCCGGTACACGGACTCAACCGACGAACCTGAGACCCACAGCGACATGTTCATGTCGATCTTCCAGGCCGCATAGGCCTGCCCTCCGTCCCAGGGATCGCATATGACGGCGCCTTCGCCCCATCCGGAGGAGCTCGCGCCCTCTCCCTGGAACCCGATCACGACGAACGAATGGACCGCCTTGCCAGATGGGTTGTTGAGATTCATGTAGTCGAGCGAACGTATTCCGCGCTTCTTCAGGTACATGTAGGCGACCGCGGCCTGTTCGCCGCAGTTGCCGCAGCCCATCTGCTCGGCGCGCACCGCGAGATGCGGAACAAAATCTTCGGCGCACACCATGTTGTCGCGCACCCAGAGGACGCACGACTCGGCATCCGACGCGCCATCGGCGCGGTTGCCGGCGCCGCGCGGCAGCTTGCGCTTCACATAGGCGACCGCCGCCTTCGCCTGTTGCAGATTGGATGAAAGGCCCCCCATCGTGCGCCTCCTCGTCGGATCGAGCGGAGCGATCGCGCAGGGACAGCGGCCTCGGCCGCTCGAGCGGTCATGTCGCTCCCATTGCTCCTTGGTCGTGCGCCGCCTGCCGTCCGGTTCAATGCGCCGGGATGGAACCTGAGCACGCGGTGCGATCGGACGCCAGTCGCTTCACCAACGACCAAGCTGATGGCGCACCCGTCCCCGCTTCGATTTCCGTTACAGCGTCGCCAGCTCAGTCATGCCGTGCTCGAACGCGCGCGCGGCGACCAGTTCAGCTCGCACCGCAGCCGGGAGGAATCGGCCCGTGATGTAGCGGACGTCACCCAGCCGTACGCGTCGTGAGCGTGCGCGCGCGTGTTTCGCGGGATCAATTTTGTTTAGCTTGACATGTTTAGTTTAGTGCAGTTTACTAAACTCACTCTCGTCCAACTCGGTGCATCAAGACGCCAGCGGACGGAGGGAACGCTGTCACGATTTCATCGCGCTCGCCGACGCCCTCTCAGCAAGGGCGATGTGCAAACGATCGGGCAGCGCCCGGTCGTGAATGCGATGAAGCAACCCAGGAGGACGTCCGGATGAACAAGCTATTGGCCGGCGCTGCCGCTCTCGCCGCCGTCATGATCACCGCGCCGGCGCACGCGCAATCCAAGCAACTCACACTGTGCTGGGCCGCGTGGGACCCGGCCAACGCGCTGGTCGAGCTGTCCAAGGACTTCACGACCAAAACCGGCATTCAGATGAAATTCGAGTTCGTGCCCTGGCCGAACTTCGCCGATCGCTTCCTTAACGAGCTCAATTCCAAGGGCAGGCTGTGCGACCTCATGATCGGCGACAGTCAGTGGATCGGCGGTGCCGCCGAGAACGGTCACTATGTCAAGCTCAACGACTTCTTCGCCAAGGAAGGCATCAAGATGGATGACTTCATGCCGGCGACGGTGCTCGGCTATTCCGAGTGGCCAAAGGGCACGCCGAACTATTGGGCGCTGCCGGCAATGGGCGACGCCAATGGCTGGACCTATCGCAAGGATTGGTTCGCGCGGCCCGACCTCCAGGCCGAGTTCAAGAAGAAGCATGGGCGCGATCTGGCGCCGCCCAAGACGCAGACCGAACTGAAGCAGATCGCAGAGTTCTTCCAGGGCCGCGAGATCGACGGAAAGAAGGTGTACGGCGCGGCGATCTTCACCGAGCGCGGCTCGGAAGGCATCACCATGGGGGTCACCAACGCGCTCTATCCGTTCGGCTTCAGATACGACGATCCTAAGAAGCCGTACAGCATGGAGGGCTTCGTGAACTCCGCGGGCGCCGTGAAGGGCCTCGAGTTCTACAAGGCGCTGTACAAGTGCTGTACGCCGCCCGGCTATACCAACGCCTACATGCAGGAAGGCCTCGACGCTTTCAAGTCCGGCCAGGTGGCGATGCAGATGAACTGGTTCGCGTTCTTTCCCGGACTCCACAAGGACGAGAACGTCGGCGGGAGCAAGATTGGTTTCTTCGTCAATCCGAGCGAGACGACAAAGGGTTCGCAGCTTGGCGGTCAAGGCATCTCGGTGGTTGCCTATTCGCCGAACCGGAACGAGGCGCTGCAGTACATCAAGTGGTTCGCGACCCTCGACGTGCAGAAGAAGTGGTGGGCGCTCGGCGGCTACACCTGTCACAAGGGCGTGCTCAATGATCCCGGCTTCGTCAAGACCGCGCCGTTCGCAGCGGACTTCCTGACCGCGATGGAACAGGTCGTCGATTTCTGGGCCGAGCCGTCCTATGCCCAGCTGCTGCTCGCGATGCAAAAGCGCATGCACGACTACGTGGTCGCCGACAAAGGCACCGCCAAGGAGGCGCTCGATCTCCTGATCAAGGATTGGCAGAAGGTCTTCAAGGACGACGGCAAGATCTGATTGCCGAGTGGAGACCACCTTCGCCTGCGCGGTAAACCTGCCTCCCGCGACCTCATCGTTTGCGGGAGGCCTTTCCCGAACATTCGAGCAAGACCCACCGACATGAATCAGGTCCCACAGGATCTTCAGCTGATGGAACGCGTCGCGGGAGCGACGCCGCCCGTCATGGCCCGCCAGGTGCGGGGCTGGTCGGATGGGACAGTCGCCTGGATCTTCATCGCACCCACCATCTTGCTCCTGCTCGCGATCAACATTTTCCCGCTGATCTGGACGATCTGGCTCTCGTTCACGAACTACCGCGCCAATCGCCCGAACGCGCCGGTGCGCAACATTGGTATTGAAAACTACCATTCGATCTTGACCGACCCGGACATCTGGGCGGCCATGCAGGCGACTGCACACTTCGTATTCTGGACGATCCTGCTGCAAACATTGATCGGCTTCTCACTCGCCTATCTGATCGACCGCAAGTTCCGCGGCCATGGGTTCTGGACGACCGTCATCCTCATTCCGATGATGCTCTCGCCCGCCGTGGTGGGAAATTTCTGGAAATTTCTGTTCGAGCCGCAGATCGGGCTCTTCAACTACGCGATTGCTTTCATTTCCGGCGTTGATCCCTCCTCGTTCGAAATGCTCGGATCCGTGAGGCTCGCGCCGTGGTCGATCATCATCGTCGATACCTGGATGTGGACCCCCTATGTGATGCTGATCTGCCTCGCCGGGCTGCGCTCGATTCCCGACTACATCTACGAGGCAGCGGAGGTCGATCGCGCTTCGCGCTGGCGGCAATTCTGGTCGATCACGCTGCCCATGGTCCTGCCGTTCATCATGCTGGCGGTGCTGTTCCGAGCGATCGACAATTTCCGGGTGTTCGACATGGTCAACCTCCTTACCTCGGGAGGGCCGGGGTCGACCACCGAGGTCGCCTCGATCACGCTGAAGCGCGAGGCGTTCGAGAAATGGCGCACCGGCTACTCGTCGGCATTCGCCATCATCCTGTTCGTGACGGTGTTTGGTCTCGCGAACATTTACGTCAGGGCACTCAATCGGGTGAAGCAGCGATGACGTCGACAGCGCATTCAGTGACCGCGCCGGGTCCCTGGTCGCGCCGTATCGCGGCCGCGGTCGTCATCGCCTACGCGCTCATCACCATGATTCCGCTGATCTGGATCTTGCTGACAGGCTTCAAGACTCCCCCCGACTCGATCAGCTATCCGCCCAAGGTCGTGTTCGCGCCTTCGCTCGAAGGCTACTGCAATCTATTCACGACGCGCTCGCGCCAGACGCCTGATTACATCGCCACCCTGCCGGCGCCGGCCGGCGTCTGCGACGAGGTCGTGCGCAAACGCAACATGGTGATCGCCGGTCCTTCGAACTTCGTGCCGCGCTTCTTCAATTCGATCATCATCGCGTTCGGCTCCACCGCGCTGTCGGTCGCGCTCGGCACGATCGCGGCCTACGGCTTCTCGCGCTTCAAGGTGCCGCTCAAGGATGACTTGATGTTCTTCATCCTTTCGACCCGCATGATGCCGCCGATTGCCGTCGCGATCCCGATCTATCTCATGTACCGGGAGACAGGCCTGTCCGACACCCGACTCGGCATGATCCTGCTCTACACCGCCGTCAACGTCTCGCTCGCCGTGTGGCTGCTCAAAGGATTCATCGACGAAATCCCGCGCGAGTACGAGGAGGCGGCGATGGTCGACGGCTACACGCGCGTGCAGGCCTTCATCAAGGTCGTGCTGCCGCAAGCGACGACCGGGATCGTCGCGACCGCGATCTTCTGCCTGATCTTCGCCTGGAACGAATATGCGTTCGCGGTGCTGCTCACGTCGGGTGAGGCCCAGACGGCGCCGCCGTTCATTCCGATCATCATCGGCGAAGGCGGCCAGGACTGGCCCGCGGTCGCGGCCGGCACCACGATCGTGCTGATGCCAATCCTGGTGTTCACGGTTCTGCTGCGCAAACATCTGCTGCGCGGCATCACGTTCGGAGCGGTCCGGAAATGAAGGCCGACATCCATATCTGCGCGCAGGCACCGCAACGCGAACGGATCAGGGTTTTTCGGCGTGCGCCCTGGGAGGCGGCGGCGACCGTCGTGATCGCGGCCGGGGTCGTAATGTTGATGCAGCCGTTCTCAATCACGCTCTATGGCTGGTCGTTCGCAATGACGCTGGCCGGCATCGCGACGTTCATGGTCGGCTCGAAGTTGCCGGAGTGATCCATGGCGCGCATCACGATCAGGAACCTGCACAAGGCATTCGGCGGTTTCGTCGCCGTGAAGGACTCCTCGCTCGTCGTAGAGGACGGTGAGTTCTTCTGCCTGCTCGGTCCGTCGGGCTGCGGCAAGACCACGACCCTGCGAATGATCGCGGGGCTGGAATTGCCGACGACGGGAACGATCGAGCTTGGGGCAGATGATGTCACCTACCGGCGCGCCGCGGAGCGCGACATCGCCTTCGTGTTCCAGCTCTTCGCGCTCTATCCGCACATGAACGTGCGCGCCAATATCGGCTTTCCGCTCAAATGCGATGGCTGCGCCCGCGCCGAGATCAGCAGCCGCGTCGAGGAGGCGGCCCGCATCCTGCGAATCACCCACCTGCTGGACAAGCCGGTTTCGCGGCTCTCCAGCGGCGACCGCCAGCGCGTCGCGCTCGGGCGCGCCATCATCCGCAAGCCAAAGGCCTTTCTGATGGACGAGCCGCTCGGCGCGCTTGACGCCGAATTTCGCCACGTGATGTGCGGCGAATTGCGGGCCCTCCATAACCGGCTCAAGGCGACAACCGTCTATGTCACGCACGATCAGCTTGAGGCCATGTCCATGGCCGACAAGATCGCGATCATGAACAACGGGATCGTCGAGCAGATCGCTACCCCGCAGGAGATCTATGACCGGCCGGCCTCGCTCTTCGTCGCCGACTTTGTCGGCTCGCCGCCGATGAACTTCATTGGGCTCAAAGCGGTGCTGCGCCGAGGCGATGAGACCATTGTGATCGATGGCGACCCGGTCCGGGTTCCGGCGCTGCGTGAGGATCCTTCACCCGACGTGGTTCTCGGCGTGCGGCCCGAGCATGTCGCGTTCTCCGACCATTCACGCATCCGCGGCAGTGTGTTCGGCGTCGAGTATCTTGGCACGACCCAGATCGTCACGGTCGAGACCGCGCGCGGTCCGCTGAAGGCACGACTCCCCTCCACGGTGCGGCTGCGGGCCGGCGACAATGTCGGCCTGACGTTCCGGCCCGACATGCTGTCGCTGTTCGACCGGGAATCGGGCCGCGCTATTCACACCGCGCTGTACGAGCGCGGCTCGGGAGGCCCGCATGGCTGAGGTCGTCCTCGATCGTGTCACTAGGCGCTTCGACGCCGTCGAGGCGGTGAGCGACTTTTCGCTTACGATCGCGGATGGCGAGTTCGTCGTGCTACTCGGCCCGACTGGCGCCGGCAAGACGACGACGCTGCGCCTGGTCGCCGGCCTCGAGCAGCCCGATGCAGGAGCTGTGTCGATCGGCCGCCGCATCGTGACAAACGAACCGCCGGCCGCTCGCGACGTCGCCTTCGTGTTTCAGCAATATTCCCTTTATCCCCACCTGACGGTCTACGACAATCTCGCCTTTCCGCTGCGCTCGCCGGCGCGCCGCATCGGGGAAGCGCAGATCGAAAAGCGCGTGCGCGACGTCGCAAGGCGGCTGCACATCGAGGACAAGCTCGACAACCGCGCCACCCACCTTTCGGGCGGACAGATGCAGCGTGTCGCGATCGGTCGTGCGTTGGTACGACGCCCCGCCATCTATCTGATGGACGAGCCGCTATCATCGCTCGATGCCAAGCTGCGGGCGGAGCTCCGCGTCGAGCTCAAGCGCATCCAAGGAGACACGGGCGCGACGATCCTCTATGTGACGCACGATCAGGTCGAGGCCATGACGCTCGGTGCACGTATCGGCGTGATCAAGGATGGCCGGCTTGTGCAGGTCGGTACGCCGCGCGAAATTTACGAGAATCCGGTCGACAGCTATGTGGCGACGCGATTGGGAGCGCCGGGGATCAACCTCGTGCCGCATGCGCTGTTCCCGCAAGTCCGCTCGCCGGCCGCGGCCCGAACGCTCGGCGTGCGCACGGAGCATGTCCATATCCGCAAGGCCGTGGACGGAGCAGCCGCCGGAACCGTGACCTGGATCGAGCACCTCGGCGACCAGAACCACCTCCATATCAGCATTGCGGACAGCGAGCTCGTCACCCTCGGCGATCCCGACGCTGGGCTCGCGGTCGGCGACCGAGTTTCGATCGAGCTTACGAACCCGCTGTTTTTCGATCACGATGGAAGGCGCGTGTTTCAATGAGCCATGTTGGAAGCAACACGATCGACGCCGCGCTACAGAGGCGCCTGATCGAAGCGGTCGCCGCGACGATGATTGGCCACGCCGAGGAACTCACCGGCCTCGATCAGGCGATCGGCGACGGCGACCATGGGCTGAACATGAAACGCGGCTTCGAGGCGATCATGGTCGACATTGACGGGCTCGCGGCAAAGCCGTTGCCGGAGGCGCTGCGGGCGATCGGCACCCAGCTGGTCATGAAGGTCGGCGGTGCCTCGGGGCCGCTCTACGGAACGCTGTTCATCACCCTGGGCAAGGAATTGCCGGCGGAGCCGGGGCCGGCGGATACGGCTCGCGCGCTCGGAGCGGCGATCGCAGCCGTGATGGCGCGCGGCAAGTCGCAGCCCGGGCAGAAAACGATGCTCGATGTGCTCGCGCCGATCCATGCGGAACTCCTGGCGGGCGGTGATGATTTGACAACGCGCATCAAGGCGCGCGCGGCCGACGCCGCCGACGCGACCGTGCCGATGAAGGCGCTGCGCGGGCGCGCGTCCTTTCTCGGTGATCGCTCGGTAGGCCATATGGATCCCGGCGCGCGGTCGTCGTCGTTGATGATCGCAGCCGTCTGCGACGTATTGGGAGGTTGATCGGTGGCGAACGTCGGAATCGTGATTGTCTCGCACTCCGCCAAGGTCGCGGAAGGCGCTGCCGACATGGTGCGGCAGATGGTCGGCACCGCGGTCGCTGTCGCCCATACCGGCGGCAACCCGGACGGGGGCCTTGGGACCGACGTGGCGGCCATCATGGCGGCGATCAACTCGGCCTGGTCGGACGCCGGCGTCGCGATCCTCGTCGACCTCGGAGGCGCCGAGACCAACAGCGAGATGGCGATCGAAATGCTCGCCGATGATCGGCGGGCACGGGTCGTGATGTGCAACGCGCCAATTGTCGAGGGGGCCGTCATCGCCGCGACCGAAGCTTCGGGAGGGGCGCCGCTGGACATGGTCCGCCGCGCGGCCGAAGAGCTATCTCCGCAAACGTGAGGACAGATGGATGTCGAATGGTTTCGTGGTCGCCAGCGCCAAGCTGATCAATGCCGTCGGTCTGCATGCGCGACCATCAGTGAAGCTGACGCAACTCGCCAAATCGTTTGCGTCCAATCTCGAGGTTGCGCTCGCGCCCGACGGGCCGTGGGTCGATGCCAAGAGTCCCGTCAAGATCATGCGCGTCAAGGCCTCGAAGGGGACCGTGTTGCACTTCCGCGCGCGCGGCGCCGATGCAGCCGCTGCCGTCGCCTCGGCCATCCAGCTCGTCGAGCGACGCTTCGATGAGGAGGATGGGGCCCAGGTGGAGAACGCAGGTGGGTGATGTCCGAATCAAAGGACGCCGCGCCTCGCCGGGGTTCGCCGCGGGCGAGGTGGTCGTGCTGTCACGAAATGGCGCGGCGCGTGTCGCGACCGGGGATCCGGCACGGGAAGCACAAGCGCTCGAGCTTGCCGTGAAGGCGGCGACCAGCGAGCTCGCCGAGCTTGCGCGTCGCACGCAAGGCGAGGAGGCGGACATCATCGGCTTTCAGATCGCCCTGCTCGGTGATGCCGCCCTCCTCGAGCCGGCGATAGCAGCAATCGCGAATGGCGCGCCCGCCGATCATGCGTGGTCATCGACCCTCGACCGCGAGATTGCCGACTACGAGGCGGCCGAAGACGAATATTTTCGCGCCCGGGCGGGCGACTTCAAGGACATCCGTGATCGCGTTCTCGCGCATTTGACCGGAGTACAGGTCGCAGCCCTCCATTCCGGGGGCATCCTCGTTGCCGACGATCTTCCGCCCTCCCGCTTTCTCGCGGTCGACTGGTCACACGGCGGCGCGATTCTGCTTGCTAGCGGCAGCGCGTCGAGCCACGTCGCCATGCTCGCGCGCTCGCGCGGCGTGCCGATGATTGTCGGCCTTGGTCGCGGTGTTGCGACTCTCACTGGCGAGGTTCTGGTTGACGCCGGGGCTGGCGAGGTCGTCATCGCGCCTGGTGAGCAGGAGAGACGGCGTTTCGAGGCCAAGCGACAGAGTGACCTCCGTATCGTGAGCGAGGCGGCCACGCTTCGGGACAAGCCTGCCGTCACCCGGGACGGCACCGCAATTGCCGTTCATCTCAATATCAGCGACCCGGATGAACTCGTGTCGCTCGATCCAGCTGTCTGTGATGGCATCGGGCTCGTGCGCACCGAGTTCCTGTTCCATGCGCGACGTGGGCTGCCCGACGAAGAAGCGCAGTTCCGAGTCTATCGCCGGATCGCGTCGTGGGCCGCAGGCAAGCCGGTGACCATCCGCACGCTTGACGCCGGCGGTGACAAGCCGATCGAAGGCCTGACATTCGACGGAGAAAGTAACCCGTTCCTCGGCTCGCGTGGGATAAGATTGTCGCTTGCGCGACCGAACGTCTTTCGCGTTCAGCTGCGCGCGCTTGCGCGCGCCGCGATGCATGGCGACGTCCGAATCATGTTGCCGATGATTACCGTGCCGGACGAGATCGTGGCGGCGCGTGCGATGCTCGATCAGGAAGTGCGCGCGCTTGTTGCTGCCGGTATTCCGGCTCGGCGGCCGTCTATCGGCATCATGGTCGAAGTTCCGGCCGTGGCGATCGCGATCGACCTCTACGATGCCGAGTTCTACTCGATCGGCTCCAACGATCTCACGCAGTATGTCACAGCTGCCGGTCGCGACGTCGCCGCGGTAGCCGATCTCGCCGATGCGTCCCACCCCGCTATCATGCGGCTGATCGAGCGAGTCGCGCTGCACGGTCGGGAGCGCAGGCGTGAGGTGTGCCTGTGTGGGGACATTGGGGGCGACGCCGAGATGATTCCAAGCCTGCTCCACGCGGGTCTGCGCTCGCTCTCGGTCCCACCCGCTATGCTCGCCCGGACCAAGGCAGCCATCGGTGCGGTCGATCTCGGCGTTGCCCAGCCAATGATCGTGTCCCGGAAGCCCTGAACGAGGCGGCGATGAGCGAGCAACCAAAGGCCCGCACCTCTCCCTCGGCTGTGGCCGGCTACAAGGAGATTCTCAAGCGCGTGCTGGACAATCGCCCATCCGGGACGCGCCTGCGCCTTGCCGCCGCCCTCGGCAAGAACCGCTCGTTCATTTCGCAGATTGCCAATCCCACCTATTCCATTCCGATACCTGCCCAGCACCTCGATACGATCTTTCACGTCTGCCATTTCCTGATCGACGAACAACGCGCGTTCCTTGAGGCCTATCACCGGGCGCATCCCAATCGTCGCCAGCGCCTGTCCGAAGTCCCGCGGACCCGGACCATGACCATCACGGTGCCCGATCTTGGCGACAAGCGCAGAAACCGCGCGATCGATGAGGCGGTCGCGGACTTCGCCCGTCGCCTGGCTCGGCTAACCGACGATCTGCAGAGCTAGAGCATGATCCCGAAAAGTGTGCAGCAGTTTCCGGAAAAGATCACGCTCTAGATTGTAACGGGGGTCGTATGAAGAAGCTTATCAATTCGCCGGACTCGATGCTGAGCGAGAGCCTCGCCGGCTTCGCGGCCGCACATGCCGGAATCGTCACGCTTGATCCGGCCAGTAGGTTCGTGAGTCGGCGCGCCCCGCGAGCCGGCAAGGTGGCGCTGATCTCCGGCGGTGGCTCGGGTCACGAACCCTTGCATGTCGGGTTCGTTGGCTCCGGCATGCTGGACGCGGCCTGCGCCGGGCAGGTCTTCACGTCGCCGACGCCCGATCAGATGGTCGCCGCCGCACAGGCGGTCGATACCGGCGCCGGATGCCTTTTCATAGTGAAGAACTACGAGGGCGATGTGATGAATTTCGCCATGGCAGCAGAGATGATCACCGGGATCAACGTCAAGAGCATCATCACCAACGACGATGTTGCAGTCGAGGCCTCAACCTTTTCGACCGGGCGCCGAGGCGTTGCCGGCACGCTCGTGGTCGAGAAGATTGTCGGCGCTGCGGCGGAAGAGGGAGGAGATCTTGCCGCGCTCGAAGCCCTCGGCACGCGTGTGAACGAGCGAACGCGATCGATGGGAATCGCTCTCACCTCCTGCACCGTACCCGCGGCCGGAAAGCCGACGTTTGTGCTCGGCGACGACGAAATGGAGATGGGCGTCGGAATCCACGGTGAGCCGGGACGGCGACGGGTCAGCTTGATGTCGGCCGATGCTATCGCAAGCGAGATCCTTTCCGCCATCCTGAAGGACCTCGCACCGCCGGCGGGCTGCGAGTGTCTGCTTCTGGTCAATGGCATGGGCGGCACACCGATGATGGAGCTGTACCTCATGGTCAACGCGGCGAAGCGCCTCCTCGATGTGGCCGGGCTGAAGACTGTCCGGTTTCTCACCGGCGCCTATGTCACCTCGCTCGAGATGGCCGGCTGCTCGATCACGGTGACTCTGCTCGACGACGAGTTGCTGCGGCTGTGGGATGCGCCGGTGCACACCGCCGCTCTTCGGTGGGGCGCCTAGCGAGCAACAGTTGCTGCGGCTGGACCTACAGCGTCGCCAGCTCAGTCATGCCGTCCTCGAATGCGACGCGCGGCGCCCAATTCAGCTCGGCTCGCAGCCGCGCGGAATCGGCTGTGATGTGGCGAACATCGCCGAGTCGATACTGGCCGGTCACGATCGGCTCGGGTCCGCGCAGCGCCCGCGCGAGCGCGCGCGCCATGTCGCCGACCGTGCGCGGCGTCCCGGAGCCCACGTTGAACGCGCGCACGCCCGCCACATGCTGCTCGCACGCCGCGACGGTCGCGGCCGCGACGTCGCGCACATGGACAAAGTCGCGCCGCTGCGCGCCGTCCTCGAACACTCGCGGAGCTTCGCCGCGCCGCAGCGCGGAGGTGAAGATCGCCGCAACGCCCGCATAGGGCGTGTCGCGCGGCATGCCGGGGCCGTACACATTGTGGTAGCGCATCGCCGCGAGCGCGCCGCCGGTCACGCGTGCCCAGTTCGCCGCGTAGAACTCCTGCGCCACCTTGCTGCTGGCGTAACCGTTGCGCGGATCGAGCGCGACGTCCTCGCTGACCAGCGCGGGTTGCAGCGGCGCGCCGCAATGCGGGCAGGGCGGCTCGTATTGCCCGGCTTTGAGCGCGGCTTCCAGGCGCTGTCCGGGCCGCACCGCACCGTGCGCCGCGCAGTGCCCGAGCCCTTCGCCGTAGACCACCATCGAGCTTGCGAGCGTGAGGCGCATGACGCCGGCGCGCGCCATCGCGGCGAGCAAGGCGGCGGTGCCAGCGTCATTCGACGAGGCGTAGTCCGGCAGATCCTGCACGTCGACGCCGAGGCCGACCTTGGCGGCAAGATGCAGCACCGCTTCGCAGCCGGCGAGCGCGCGATCGAGCGCTTCCGCGTCGCGCACGTCGGCGCTGACAAACGCAACCCCGGCCGGCGGCGTCCAGCGCTCACCGCGATGCACGTCGGCGCGCAATGAGTCGAGTGCATGGACTTCATGCCCGTTGTGCATCAACGCGCGCAGCACATGCTGGCCGATGAAACCTGCGCCGCCGGTCAGCAGGACCTTCACCGCGACACCGCGATGCGGATCGTCTCATCGGCCGGCAGCGGAGTACCGTTTCCCGCATAAGCCGCGGCGGCGGCGAAGTCCGCGTGCGAGAAGTCGAGGGCGGAGACTTGCTGACCCTGGATCGCGACCGTTTCGATCGGCACCGCCACGGTCTTGCGGCCCCAATCGGTCGGCGCCCAGCCGAGCCACGCGCGATACGGTACCACCAGCACGATTTTGCCCTCGGGCATGCGCACGACCCCACGGATATAGCCATGGGTCGAGCGCTGCGCGTCGAGCACCGGCAGGCCGACGAGGAAGCCGACCTTCACGGGCTGCGGATGGCGCCGCGCGAATTTTTGCTCCGGTGTCAGGTTCTGGTTTTGCGGCAACGCGCTCGAATCCTGCGGTGTGACGGCGAGAACCGCCCCGATCGGCGCCGCGATGAGCAGCGTGGCCAGAAGCAGCGGCGAGAACCGTCGAACAAATCGAGAGCGCGTCATCGTGTTCGTCTCCTCAAATTCTCACACGAGCACGTGTGTTGCCTGTGAAGCGCGGCTAACGTGGTATACCCCGCAGCGGCCAGGGCGAGAGTCATCATGAGCGAGATAACGATCAACTCAACAGTTCGTCATTCGCACAAGCTCCATCCTCTCGCTTTGCGGATCATGCACTGGCTCAACGCCCTCGCAATGGTCCTCATGATCCTGAGCGGTTGGGCCATCTACAACGACTCCGTCATCTTCGGCTGGCTGCATTTCCCGCACTGGATGACGATCGGCGATGGTCCGGAGGGCGCACTGCAATGGCACTTCGCGGCGATGTGGCTGCTCATGATCAACGGACTCGCCTATCTGATCTACGGGTTTGCGACCGGGCGCTTTCGCCGCAAGCTTCTGCCGATCTCGCCGCGCGAGGTGATCGCAACCGTGCGCGACGCGCTCCGCTTCCGGCTCGGCCATGACGACATCACCCACTACAACGCGGTGCAGAAGCTGCTCTATGTCGGCGTGATCGCGATCATCATCGTGCAGGTGCTGTCCGGGCTCGCGATCTGGAAGCCGGTGCAGCTCTCCGAGCTCGCGAGCCTGTTCGGGAGCTTCCAGGGCGGGCGCCTCGTCCACTTCATCGGTATGGCGCTGATCGTCGGGTTCCTCGCCGTCCATGTCGCGCTCGCGCTGTTGGTGCCGAAGACGATCGGCGCGATGCTGACCGGCGGGCCGGTTGTCGATGATCGCGACGGCGACACGCATTGAGGAGAACGCGAGCATGTCGATCAAGACCCCGTCTCCGTCGATCTTCCGCCCGCGCGGCGGTGTCGACCAGAGCGCGCTGCAGGAGCACAAGGCGCTGGTCGAGGACATCAATCGGCGCAACCTGCTGCGCGGCACGGTGAGCCTCGGCGCGCTGACCATGCTGACCGGCTGCAGCGTGACCCGCTCGGACCAGGTGCAGTCTGTGCTCAGGCGCATTTCGGAATTCAACGACAGGGTCCAGGCGCTGATCTTCCGGCCGAATCATCTTGCGCCGACTTTCTCGGAGGCCGACGTCGTCAAGCCGCCGCGCTTCAACGCCTATTACGACATCGAGGATATCGTACCGGTCGATGTCGCGACCTGGAACCTGGAGCTCGCCGGTCAGATCGAGAACAAAAAGGCCTGGTCGGCGCAGGAGATCTACGCGCTGCCGGAGCAGGAATGGATCATCCGGCACATCTGCGTCGAGGGCTGGGACTATATCGGCCAATGGTCCGGCGTGAACCTGCGCCATTTCCTCGAGCGCATCGGCGCCGACCTCAAGGCCAAATATGTGTCTTTCAAATGCGCCGATGATTATTACGGCTCGATCGACATGGCGACCGCGCTGCATCCGCAGACGATCCTCGCGACCAAATATGCGCGCGAGCCGATCACCGATCCGTTCGGCTTCCCGCTGCGGCTGCGCACCGCCACCAAGCTCGGCTACAAGAACCCGAAATGGATCACCGCGATCGAGGTGACCAACGAATATCGCGGCGGCTATTGGGAAGACCGCGGCTTCAACTGGTTCGCCGGGATTTAGTGCGCGTCTCGCGAAAGGAATTTGTAGGGTGGGCAAAGGCGCGCGAGGCCGTACCAAATATTTGGTTGCGTGCGTCGCGCCTTTGCCCAGGCTACAGTTTGCTCTCAGGATGAGGGCCGTGATGTGCGTCGGTCCCCCCTGATAGCGCCGCTCTATCGACTCGGTAGCGAAACGGCATTTCCGCAAGCCGGCGGCGTTTGGCAATGTCCTCCCAGGTAATCCGGGAGATGAGCCATGAACGTCGCCACGCCGATCCGCGATCTCACGACGCGCGTGCTCGAAGGCAAAGTGTCGCTTGTGACCGGCTCGACCAGCGGAATTGGACTCGGCATTGCACGCGCGCTTGCGGCGCAAGGTTCGAGCATCGTGCTCAACGGCTTCGGCAAGGCCGACGAGATTGCAGCGACCACCCGGCAGGTTATCGCCGACTACCAGGTTCGCGCCTTTCATTCGCCAGCCGACATGTCGCAACCTGAATCGATCGCACAGATGATCGCCGCGACGCTCGACTCCTATGGTCGCCTCGACATCCTGGTGAACAATGTCGGCATCCAGCACGTCGCCCCGATCCAGGATTTTCCAACGGCCAAGTAGGACGCGATCCTGGCGATCAATCTCTCGTCCGCCTTTCACACCACACGGCTCGCGCTGCCCGCCATGCTGAAGAACAGATGGGGGTGCATCATCAATGTGTCTTCCGCGCACGGCCTCATCGCCTCGCCGTTCAAGTCGGCCTATGTGGCGGCGAAGCACGGCATCCTCGGGTTGACCAAGACGGTCGCGCTCGAGACGGCCGAGCAGGGCATCACCTGCAACGCCATCTGCCCCGGCTACGTCTACACGCCACTGGTCGAAGCGCAGATCGACGCCCAAGCCAAGGCGCACGGCATTGCGCGCGAGCAGGTGATCCACGACGTGCTGCTCGCGCAGCAGCCGAACAAGAAGTTTACCACGGTCGAGGAGCTCGGCGCGCTCGCGGTCTTCCTCGCGTCCGACGCCGCCGCGACGATCACCGGCATCGCCCTGCCGGTCGACGGCGGCTGGACCGCGCATTGAGCCGGCGCGTGCCCAGCAGCGAGGGTCACATGACGACGGTGACGCACAAGGCGGTCGAGGCCTTCCGCAAGGAACGGAACGGGCAAGTCGTGCTCGTGCTGCAGGGCGGCGGCGCGCTCGGCGCCTACCAGGTCGGCGTCTACCAGGCGCTGCACGAGGCGGGTGTCGAGCCGGATTGGATCATCGGCACCTCGATCGGCGCCATCAACGCGAGCCTGATCGCCGGCAATACGCCGGAGAACCGGCTGGCGCGGCTCACGGAATTCTGGAGCCGGATGCAGCAGAAGCACATCTGGAATTTTGCGCCCGCCTGGACCGGACTGCCCGGTGCGCTGTCCTACTGGTCGGCCATCATGGGCGGGATCCCGGGATTCTTCGAGGTGAATGCACCGGCCTTCTGGGGATCGCAGATTCCTCTCGGCAGCGAGCGCGCCGGTTTCTACTCAACCGCGCCGCTGCGCGAGACGCTCAACGAGCTCGTCGACTTCAACCTGTTGAACCGGCGCGAGACGCGGCTGACCGTCGGCGCCGCGAATGTCCGCACCAGCATGATGCGCTACTTCGACAGCCGCGAGGCGCCGATCATGCTCGAGCACATCATGGCATCCGGCGCGCTGCCGCCGGCGTTTCCGGCTGTCCGCATCGATGGCGAGCTTTACTGGGACGGCGGCATTCTGTCGAACACGCCGACTGAGGTGATCTTCGACGACGATCCGCGGCGCAATTCGCTGATCTTCGCCGTGCATCTCTGGAATCCGGAGGGCGCTGAGCCGTCCACCATCCTCGACGTCCTCAATCGTCAAAAGGACATTCAGTATTCCAGCCGGATCGCGAGTCACATCGCCCGCCAGCAGCAGGCGCACCGCCTACGCCACATCATCAGCGAGCTGATCGAACAGCTGCCCGCCGAGACGCGCAACAGCGCCGCCGTGCGCGAGCTCGCCGGCTATGGCTGCAGGACTCAGATGCATGTCGTTCGTTTGCTCGCGCCGCAGCTCGATGCCGAAAATCACACCAAGGACGTCGACTTCAGCCCGTCGGCAATCCGCATGCGTTGGGATTGCGGCTACGACGCCACCAGGCGTGCGCTCGCCCTTGCGGCGTGGCGTGGCGAGTTCGATCCGCTTGATGGCGTGATTCTGCACCAGGATCATCTGCCGCACGCCGCCGAGTAGGACCGATAGCGGTCGCCTATCGAGTCGAAAGCAAGGCGGCATTTCCGTCGCGAGGAGATTCCGACGATCCTCATGTCCGCAACAACACCCCGATGGAGACGACTGATGAAGCCCCTGAAGTTGATTGGAATTGTCGCAGCTTCCCTCGCGTTCTCGACCGCGGCATTTGCCGGCGGTTGCCCGGCGGACCAGCAGAAGGCGAACGTCCGCGCCGCCGTGGACACGCCTGCGAAGGGCGTGACCGACACAACGCTCGGCGCGATCGATCTCGCAAACGAGACGATCGGCGCGAAGGAGCGCCAGCTCCGCTTTCGCAAGCTCACGATCGAGCCTGGCGGCATCGTGCCGTGGCACAGCCATGACGATCGGCCGGCGCTGATCTTCGTCGCTGAAGGTGAGATCCTCGAATACGCCAGCAATTGCGCGGTGCCGATCCTGCACAAGCAGGGCGAGATTCGCCCCGAGACCAAGGGCACGTCGCACTGGTGGGAGAACAAAGGCAGCAAAACGGTCGTCCTCTATGTCGGCGACATCCTGCACGACAAGAACGACAAGCATATGTGACGCGGCCGCGCCGGCCCTCACATCGCGTGGCGCCTCGTGCCATCCCCTGCGGGGCGCCGCGCACAATTCGCCAGAGGAGCGTCATGGCTGAGATGTCGCCTGCGCTCGGGTCCTCGATGGAAGGCCAGTCCTCCGGCGTTTGGCTGCGCACGCTCGTGATCGGCCTCACGGCTTTCCTGACGCTGGTCGACCTGTTCGCCACACAAGCGATCCTGCCGTCGCTGACGCGCGCTTATGGCGTCACGCCGGCCGCGATGGGCTTCGCGGTGAATGCGAGCACCTTCGGCATGGCGGTCGCAGGACTTGGCGTGGCGCTGTTCAGCCGCCACATCGACCGCGGCGCGGGCATCTTCGTGAGCCTGGTGATCCTGGCGATCCCGACGTCGCTGCTGGCGGTCGCACCGAACCTCATGGTCTTCACGCTGCTGCGCATCGCGCAAGGCCTATGCATGGCATCCGCCTTCACGCTGATGCTGGCCCACCTCGGCGAGGAATGCAGTGCCGCCGATGCCGGGCTGGCGTTTGCGGCCTACATCACCGGCAATGTGGCCAGCAATTTCGTCGGGCGGCTGATCTCGGCCGCTGTCGCGGATCACTTCGGCCTCGCGTCGAACTTCTATTTCTTCGCGGCGCTCAACCTGACCGGTGCGTTTCTGGTCTACTTCACGATCGGCCGCGCGCACATGATGCAGAACGGGCCAGGGACGTCGTCGCCGCTCGGCGGCTGGATTGCGCTTCTGCGCAACGCGCCATTGCGCGCCGCCTTCGGCATCGGGTTCTGCATCCTGTTCGCGTTCATCGGCACCTTCACCTATGTGAACTTCGTGCTGGTGCGCGCGCCGCTGTCGCTTGGCCGGATGGAGCTCGGCTTCGTCTATTTCGTTTTCCTGCCCTCGATCGTGACGACCTTGATGGCCGGGCGACTTGCGACGCGATTCGGCACGCGTCTCACGATCTGGAGTTCGCTCGGACTTGCCGGCCTTGGGCTCCCGCTGCTGCTCGCGCCGCATCTCGCGGCGGTGCTGGCCGGCATGGTGCTGGTCGCGATCGGAACATTCGCCGCGCAGGCGGTCGCGACGGGTTTCGTCGGCCAGGCGGCGATGACCGACCGCGGCGCCGCCAGCGGCCTCTATCTGGCGTGCTACTTCTTTGGCGGGCTCACCGGGAGCGCGGCTCTTGGGCAGCTGTTTGACCGTGAGGGGTGGACCGCATGCGTCATCGGCATCGGGGCGGCACTTGCGCTCGCCGCTGTCCTCGCCGCATCCCTGCGCCTTGATCGCGTGCGCTAGCCCTGCCGGTGGCGCCGCAATGTCAGCGCCAGCCGTAGGAACGTCGTGGCGATCTTCCGCGCCGCGCTCAGCCCCGCGGTGAGATTGCCGGAAACCTTGGACACACCGCCGCGGCGGCAGCGATGATCGACCGGCACTTCGCGGATGCGCAAGCCCGCCGCCGCGACACGCATCTGCATTTCGAGGTTCCAGCCATAGGTCTCCTCACGCATGCCGAGCGCGCGCAATTCTCCCGCGCGCATCGCGCGAAACGGCGACATGTCGGTGAAGCGCACGCCGTAAGTCATGCGCATCAGCAGCCCGGCGAGACGGCCGGCGACGAGCTGCTGCGGCGTCATGCTGCCGGGCTCTCTTTTGCCGCGCAGGCGCGAGCCCATCACGAAGTCGGCTTCGCGGCGTGCGACCGGCCCGATCACGGCCGGCAGGAAGGCCGGAACGTCGCTGCCGTCGCCATCGAGGAAGCCGATGATCTCGGTATCGGTGCGCACGGCGGCAACGCCCGCCGCACAGGCGCGGCCGTAGCCGCGGCGCGGCTCGCTGACGACGCGCGCGCCGGCGGATGTGGCGCGCGCCGCGGTGGCGTCGGTCGAGCCGTTGTCCACGACGACGACCTCATCGACGCCCTGCGCCAGAACTTCGCGCACGACATTGCCGATGGCGTCCTCCTCGTTGAGGCACGGGATCACGACGCTGACGATCGCGCGCGCGCCATCAAGCTGCACGGCGCAATTCCCGCTGCCGCAGCTTCTGCACCAGCATGACACCGAGCGCGAGGATGAACGGCAGCGTCGCCAGCGACTTCCAGATCAGGTCGTTGCCCGCGCCGAGATAGATCGGCCGATAGAGGAGGAACGCGCCGAGCGTCAGCGCCCAGGCGGTCGCGCCGGCGCCGAGCGCGAGGAACGGCACGAGCGCCAGGAAGTACCAGGCATAGTTCGGCGACATCAGCACGAGGCCGGCCGTCAGCAGCAGGACGATCGCGCCGATCGTGTCGCGCGGCATGCGATCCGGGTCGAAGCGGCAGGCGAGACCGAGCCAGATCATGCTGCCGGCGGCGGCCACGAAATAGACGGCGGCCAGGGCCGGAACCGGGCCGAACAGGGATTGTGCGAGCGCGACGAGCCAAATGCCCGCGCCGCTCGCAAGACCTTCCTCCGTGATGTAGCCGCCCGTAAAGCCAAGCACCGCTTTTCCGGCGCCGAGATAGGGCGCGTAGCAGAGCAGAACGACGACGGCGATCGTGAGCGGCACGCGCCAATCCCACGGCCGCCAAAATGCCGGAAGCACCAGCACTGCGTAGGGCTTGACCAGGGCGGCAAGCGTCACCGCGACGGCGCCGGCGACGCGCCGGGCCCGCACCAGCAGCCACACGCCGACCATCAGCAAGGCCACCATCGCGGCTTCGACGTGGCCGTTGTTGGCGATTTCGAAGATGGCTAGCGGATGCCACACATAGGCGACGACGACGGTGCGCGGCAGCGCGAGCCGGCGGACGAGATCGAGCAGCACGGCCACGATCACGACCTCGAAGCCGACCATCGCGAGCCGCATCATGGCCGTCGTCTCGGCGATCCGCGTGACAGCGAGATAGATCGCCTGCGCGACCGGAGGATAGACGGTCACCGCGTAGTCCGCGCGATTGATATTGGGAAAGATTGCGGCATCGCGCAGCGCCGCGAGCGCCGGATCAGCTGGCACATACAAATAGGGATTGATGCCCGCGGCCTGGACGCGCCCGTCCCAGATGTAACGATAGAGATCATTCGAGAGGAACGGCGGCTCACCGACCAGCGGCAGCCGCATGACCAGAGCGAGCGCGAGCATGACCATGAGGGCGATGCGGTCGTCGACCTGCGTGGAAGCGGAGGTCGCCGCGATGGTCAGCAGGCCGGAAGCCGCGGCCGCGGGGACGAAGACCCCGTAGCCGAAATGGCGAATGATCCACGGGCTCGCGGCGACGAATAGCAGCATCGCGCCGCCGGATGCGTAGAAAGTAATTGCCGCGAGCGCCTTTCGGCGTGTGTCGTTCACGGAAGCGGCGAACAGCGTCACTCTCAGGTCCCGGTCAACAGACGGTCCTCGCGCGCGGCGAAATGAGCGCGTGTCGCCGGCGCAGGAGCGCCGCGCAGCGCGGATTGTGCCAGCGCCGGCGGCCGGCCGTCGAGCTCGGACAGCAGCAGCGCGAGCGAAGCCGCATCATCGACATCGTACCAGCCCGGAACGGTCACGACCGGCACGCCGATCTCGGCAGCGCGCGCGACGGTGCGCTCATAGACCTGCGCGGTGCTCCACGGAATATCGACGAAGAGCTGTTCATGCAGGCGCGATAATCCGATCATCGTGTAACCGCCGTCGAGCGCCGGGCTCAGCACGACCGCGTCGCGGCTGCGCGTCGCCTCGATCGCGGTGCGCAGGATCGCGGCGGGCAGTGTCGGGCTGTCGGCATTGACCATGATCGCAGCATCGTGCCGCTCGAGCAGCGTGCGCATCGCAACCGCCAGCCGCACACCGAACTCCTCGTCGCATTGCGGCAGCAGGCGAAACGCGGCGGGGAGCAGCTTGCGTAACGCGCTTTCGGTGCCGGCCGGTGTATAGACCGCGTAACCGATCGCCGAACCATCCTGCACCACGTCATCGATCGTGCCCGCAAGGTCGCGAATAAAGCAGGCGGAGAGCGCCGCGCACTCTTCGGGCCGGAGCGGTGGAGATAATCGGGTCTTCGATTGCCCAGCGGCGGGCGTCTTGCAGAAGATGCCGATCGCGACCGATCCCACCGTGTGCTCCTTCCGACCGATTTTCCGCCGCGACGATGGAACGGAACGGCAGCGCGGTCACCTCACAAAGCGCTCAACTCGCTATCACGTCCTCGGGACGATAGCGTGTACGGCCGGCAGGCATGATCGGTTTCGAAACGCTGACCGCCTCTCCGGCGACTCTTTTGTGACAATCCCGCGCTTTGATGATTGGAACAATTTGCGCGGCCGCATCTTAAGCCACGGTCTGACATTGACCTAGATCATCGCGGCCGGCCGTTTGGCG
>Ga0081539_10002227_pt1 | contig 28283 bp, 32 predicted proteins | sample TabmetS4T2R2_FD_71023 | JGI IMG/M metagenome (GOLD analysis project Ga0081539, IMG submission 71023) | Tabebuia heterophylla rhizosphere microbial communities from the University of Puerto Rico - S4T2R2 | ecosystem: Host-associated > Plants > Roots > Rhizosphere ... | reverse complement strand
AAGTACGTCAACACCGCCGAGACCGACTTCTTCCACAAGAGCCAGCTGCTCTACGGCGTCGACCGGGCGAAAGCGGCGATCGCCAAAGCCGGCCGGGCGGTCGTCGTCGAGGGCTACACCGACGTCCTCGCCCTGCACCAGGCGGGGGTCGAGGAGGCGGTCGGGGTGATGGGGACGGCGATCACCGGCGAGCAGGTGGCGACCCTCTCGGGGATGGTCGAGGAGGTGGTGCTGGCGCTCGACGCCGACTCGGCCGGGCAGGAGGCGATGCTGCGCGCGCAGCGGGTCGCGGCCGGGCGGCGGATGCGGCTGCGGGTGGCGGCGATGCCGAGTGGGGTGGACCCGGCCGAGATGATGGCCGAGCCCGACGGCGCCGAGCGCTTCCGCGAGCTGATCGAGCGGGCCGAGGAGCTGACCGCCTTCCAGGTCGGGCTGGTCCTCGCCCGCACCGACGTCTCCTCGCCGGTCGCCCGCGAAGGGGCGCTGGAAGAGGTGGCGCCGGTCCTGGCCGGGATGGCGGAGGGGGCGATGCGCGACGACCTGATCCGGCGCGTCGCCGAGCGCCTCGACGTCGAACCGGCGACCGTGCACGGTCGCGTCACCGCCGCGGAGCCGGCGACCGGCGGTCAGGCCGCCAGCGCTCCGGTCTATGAGTCCTTCAGCGCCGAGGCGCGCTCCCAGCCGGCCGCGCAGCCGCGCCGCGCCGCCGAGCTGACCTCGCGCGAGCGCCGCGAGCGGGCGCTGCTGGCGATGTGCATCGCCCTGCCCGAGGACGGCCGCGAGTTCCTTGCCCGGCTGACGGACGCGCACCTCTCGGCCAGCGGCGTTCGCGCCGCCGCCTGGCTGCGCGAGAACCCCGGCGACCCGGCCTCGAACCTGCCCCACGACGACGAGATGGCGAGCCTGATCTCCGAACTGGTGATGATCTCCCACGACCAGCCCGCCTCGCGCGAGGCGATGGAGCTGAACTGGCTGCTGCTGGAGCAGCGCCGGCTCGAGGATGAGATCGCCGCCGCCGGCGAGCGCGGCGACTACGAGCACCGCGCCGCATTGAGCCGCGAACGGGCCGCTCTGGTCGAACAGATCGCCCACACGCAACGGGTCGAGTCCTGAGCCGGGAATCCCGGCAACCCGGTACATTTGCCCCCTAGTCCGGGATTTGCCGGGCGAGCGGTCCGGGGTAGCTCAATCGGCAGAGCATTCGGCTGTTAACCGAAGGGTTGTGGGTTCGAGTCCCACCCCCGGAGCTTCAATTCGCGCGTGAACCCAGAACGCCGCCCAGCGCGGTCTGGGTGCCACCAGCAGTGCGTCCAGCAGGTGGCTCCTTCTATGACCCGACGAACTCGGTCACCTGGACGGCAATCGTCCCTCCGGCCTGAAGTTGCTCAACCCCGGCAGAGGGGTCAATTGGGAGGTGCTTCGGGAGATCCCTGCACCGGTAAATCTCGTAGAAGTCGTCGCAGTATTCGAGCGAGCCGACTTGTTCTACCCCTTCCGGCATCGCCTCGATGGCCTCGCGTACCGTCTCCGCCGCCGCTCCCGACACGGTCGCGAAGGAGATCGCGGTGACCGCGGCAAGTCGCTTGAGGTTCTGCCCATCTTCCATCTGGAAAGCACGCTACCCCCGCGGTCGGCGGACGCGCAGTGGATAGGACAACCCTCGTGCGAAACGGCCTGGCATGGGACTGGTTTCCGTCCCAACGGGACGGGAAGTCGACCCGCAGCGCTGCTCCGTTAGCGCGCTGACCTCTTGGCGGCGAGGCCCTCGACCAGGGCCGCGCCGCGCTCGGCGCCGTCGTTCTCGCGCCCCCAGGTGGCGATCTCCTCGGCCCGGACTGTGAACGAGGGCTCGTGCAGCAGTCGGCGCACGGCCCAGCGCAGGGGGGCGGGCCGGCAGAGGCGCCAGGGCAGCGAGAGCCCGGCGCCGGCCCAGTCGACCCGCATCGCGGTCTCGCTCATGTCGCCGGTGATCGGGCTGATCAGGACCGGGGTGCCGGCGCCGAGCGCCCGGGCGACGGTGCCGTGGCCGCCGTGGGAGACGACCAGCGAGGCGGCCGGCATCAGCTGGCTGTAGCTGAGCCAGTCGACGAGGACGGCGTTGGCGGGGACCTCAATCGGGTGCTGCGGCCGCACCCGGTTGGTCGTCGCCACCACCCGGACCGGCTCCCCCGCCAGCGCCGCCAGGGCCGTGCGGACGAGCTGGTTGCCGGAGTCGTGGGCGGTGCTGGGGGCGACCAGGACCAGAGGCTGCTGGCCCGGGGGAAGCTCGATCTCCGGGTGCGGCTGCTCGAAGACCATCGGTCCCGTCACCTTGACGCCGGCCGGCCACTCGCGCGGGTACTCGAGCTGCGGGTAGGTGGCGACCAGCGCCAGGTCGGGGCTGATCCCGCCGTGAAAGCGCTCTGTCGGCGGCAGGCCGAGCCGCTGCCGCTGGCGGTTCAGATCTTGGCGGCCCTGCTCGAGCCCGACGTCGAGGGCTCGCTGCCCGGTCCGCCAAACGGCGCGCCCGACCGGCGTGCGCGGCTTGCGCAGGCCGATCGCGAAGAACGGCAGGCCCGGCTCGACCACCGGATAGATGTGCGGGATCAAGGTCGCCAAAGGCACCCCGGCGCGCTCGGCGGCAAGGGTCGGGGCCAGCGTGAGGATGTCGCTGACCGCGACGTGCGGCCGCATCTCCTCCAGCAGTGGCAGCAGCGCCCGCGCCGCTTCGGCCGCGTGCTGCCCCTCGGCCGACTCGGGGTCCGGCGGCGGGAACATCCGGTATTCCTCGGCCGCGGCGAAGCCGAGGCCGGCGCCCTCGACCGCCGCCCGGCGCTCCTCCCAGGTCTCGATCACGACCTCGTGGCCGCGCGCGGCCAGGGCCCGGCCGAGGGCGATCGCCGGGAAGGCGTGGCCGGCGTCGCCGAAGGCGGCGACCAGGACCCGCAGGGGCGCGGGCGCAGGGGCCTCAGGCCGAGTCAGGGCCCTCGCCCGCGCGGTTGAAGACGATCTCCGGGACCAGGCAGTTGGGCGAGGTGGTCAGCAGGAAGCGGACCGCGGCGCCGATGTCGTCGGGCTGGATCATCTTTTCCGCCGGGACCTCGCCCTTGACGAAGTCGGTCATCGCGGTGTCGACGAACCCGGGGGCCAGCGCCGTGCATTGGATCCCGGCGCCGGTCAGCTCGCGCGCCGTCGCCTGGGTGAAGTTGATCACCGCCGCCTTGGTCGCCCCGTAGACGGAGAGGAACGGCTGCCCGCCTTTGCCGGCGATCGAGGCGGTGTTGAGGATCAGCGCCTTGCCGTGCTCGGCCCCGGCCTCGCGCAGCAGCGGCAGGCCCTCGCGGGTGCCGAGGATCAGCGCCCGGAGGTTGACCGCGAGCTGCATGTCGAGGAACTTCGCCTGGATCTGGTCGAGCGTGGCGCCGATCCCGACGCCGGCGTTGTTGGCCAGCGCGTCGAGCCGGCCGAAGCGCTCCTTGTGGGCGGCGAAGAGGGCGAGGACGTCGTCCTCCTCGGCCATGTTGGCGGGCACGGTCTCAATCTCGAAGCCGGCGTCGCGCAGCCCCTGGACTTCCTGCTCGAGTTTGTCCGGGCGCCGCGCCGAGAGGGTCAGGCCGTAGCCCTCCTCGCCCAGCACCCGCGCGATCGCGAGCCCGATCCCGCCCGATGCACCAGTGATCAACGCCGCTTTCTCAGCCATTCCGTCTCCTCCCGTTTCGACGACCGAGGCACCTTAGCCCGTTTCGAGGCCGCCGAATAACATGGCGCCGATGCGCGTCGCCCGCCTGGTCCTCGCCACCGCCTGCCTGCTCGCGGCCGCGGCGCTTCTCGCCGCCTGCGGTGGCGACTCCGACAGCTCGGACTCGACCGGCGCCACCGCCGGCGCCGCCAAGAGCCTGCCGGCGCCGCCGAAGTCGGAGTTCCCGGCGCCAGCCGGCCGCAGCCTCGAAGAAGTGCTCAAGATCGGCGACAGGCCATCCGAACTGCGTTTCGAACCGGAGGCGATGGTCTTCTACCCGGGCCCCAACCGCTACCCGTTCGCGGTTTACGACAGCGACCAGATCGAGGTGACCGACGCCGAAGTCGCGCTCTACATGGCCCCGGTTCCGCGGATCAAGCCGGGCGCGAAGTCGAAATCCGGCAACAAAGGCCAGGTCGCGAAGGCGGAAGCGCAGGCGCTCGAACAGCCCGCGATCGGGCCCTTCCCAGCCCGGATCGAAACGCTCGCCACCGAGCCCGAGTTCCGCGCCCAGTCGACCGCCGAAGATGCCGGCGCCGCCAAGGTCGTCTACTCGGCCGAGCTCAACTTCCCGCGCGAGGGCGCCTGGCGGATCGCCGCGGTGGTCAAGGAAGACGGCGAACTGGGGGGGAAGCTGCTGACCGGTGTGGAGGTGGGCGAATTCGAAGCGATCCCCCGGTCCGGTCGGGAGGCGCCGCTGATTCACACCCCGACCGCCGCCGAAGCCGGCGACGACCTCTCCCAGATCACCACCCGGGTGCCGCCGGATACCCAGAACAAGGTGGATTACGCGGACGTGCTGGGAAAAGAACCGATCGTGCTCTTGTTTGCGACCCCCCAGTTCTGCCAGAGTCGGGTCTGCGGACCCGTTGTTGACCAGACCGAGCAGGCCAAGCAGAAATACGGAGACGAGGCAGCCTTCATCCACATGGAGATCTACAACCAGAACGACCCGGACGACGGCGTTCGCCCGCAAGTGAGAGCCTTCCACCTCCCGACCGAGCCCTGGTTGTTCACGATCGACCGCGAAGGCTTCGTCAGCGACGCGATCGAGGGTGGGTTCGGAACCGAACTTCTCGACCAAGCGATAGAAAAAGCGATCAGATGAGCGACAAAGCCGCCCCCGATACCGAGCTCCTCGAGTCCTTCGCCCAGGAGGCCCGGCGCCGCTGCGACGTGATCTCGGCCGGCCTCGCCACCGCCACCACCGACTTCGAGACGATGCGCGCCGAAGCGCACGCCCTCCGCGGCACCGCCGGCGTCCTCGGCCTGCGCCGCCTCGCTGAGCTGGCCGGGCTGATGGAGTCCGACCTCGCCGAAGCGAAGAAGACCGGCGTGATCCGCGGCGGCCGCGAGCACCAGATCGCCGACGCCGCCAAGGCGCTCGCCGAGGGCGCCGCCGCCGCGGCCAAAGGCGAAGAAGAGCCGCCCGACGTCGGCCGCTCGCTCGCCCAGCTGTTCAGCGCCTAGACCGGGGGAGCCCTAGTTGTTCCGCGGCCGCGGCAGCAGCGTCGGCCGCGAGCTGAAGCCGGGGCAGGGGTTGCGCCCATAGGGGCTGGTGCGGATTTTTTCGTCGAAGCTGACGTAGTAGCGGGCCGAGATCAGGTTCGGCCGCTCGACTTTCCAGACCAGCGTGCCCGCCGCAGGGTCTGCCTGCGCGCCGGCCTTGTAGCGGCCGAGCAACGGTTTGTCGCCGTCGCTGCGCACCTTGTAGACGTTGAGCCGGCGCGAAGAGTCGGGGTAGTTCTTGTTCCCGTACAGACATGGCGCCTCGCCCCCCGCCGGCGGCACCGGCATCGTCACGATCCCGTAGAGGAACTGGCGCTTGCGGTTGTACCCGATCGTCGCGTAGCCCTTAAAGGGCGCCGGCAGCTCCTCGCAGGCGACCCCGTCGCCATCGGGATCCATCGCGCCGACGTTGCTCCCCGGATCGCCGCCGGCCTCGAGGAACGCGTCCTGCGCATCGCCCTGCGCCTTGAACGCTCCGCACCCCGGCACCTCCGCCACAGCGCTCCCAGCGGAGCCAAACGCCAGCACCGCCACGCCGCCGGCCACAGCGAACGCCGCGATTCCCAGCCTGTTCCACACCCGATCAAACATCCGTCCAGGCATCCTAGCCTCCGTAAATGCCCGGGTTCCACGCCTGTGAAACGCGATCGGATCCGACGACTCGGAAACAGGAGGACCCCATTTGGAGGTCGCTCCGGTCTTAAGCTTCGTGATCGTGGACGGACGAATCCCAGGCCGGACGTCCCTTTATGCAGCGGTGATCCTGTTGTTGCTCGCGGCGGCACAGGCGTCGTCTCTCTTCGCGGCGCCTATGAGTCCGAAAGCGGTGGTCGCAAGGGAGTCGGCGCGGAACAAGGCGCTAGCCGAACACGACGCGACTCATCGGCTCGATCTGATCCCGTTGCCGGCCGACGTCGTCAGGAGCCCGACTCGGCCGAGTGGGATCGGCGAACGGTTGAGCGGTCCGGCCTACGATTTCTTCGGGACGCGGTACGTCAACGCGACCGCTTTTTGGACGACGGACAAGTCTCAGGCGCAGGTGCTCGACTTCCTGAGAGAGCATCCCCCGCGCGGCGCTCAGGTCGCGACCGAAAGTTCCGGCAGCGGTGGGCCCGCCATCGAATTTAGCTGGACCCATCCGCCACGGGGTGTCTGGTCCGCCTCGGTCCTCGTCGGCGTGGTGAAACGTTCGGGGGGAGGAAGCGCGCTGCGCGCCGACGTTACCGACCAATGGGAACTACCGCGCTCGCCAGCGGCCCGCATTCCCGGGCATCTCCGTTTTCTCGTCGTCCGGGTGAAGCCAATCGAAGAAGGCATCCCGATCTCCGAAGAAGGACAACCCGAACCGCCGCCGCGAGTCCCGCGCTTCAACTCGACCGTGCGGCAGTCGCTGATCGCGAGTCTGGTCCGCCTGGTCGAACGCGAACCGGCCTACCAGATCACGGAACTGCCCAGCTGCGGGCCGCCCGCGATCGGTGAGGTGGATCTCATCGAACTTGTCTTCATGGACCATCGCGACGGCCGCGTCCTCGCGACGGTCTCGCGCAAATCGTCTGGGGGGCCGTGTGACCCGCTGTTACTCCATCCGCGGGGCGCGGGGACCTACCCGCTCGACTTTGGCTACAGAGTGATGGAGCGAGTTGGGGGACTGATCGATACGGCGACTCCGCGGAAGGTCGGCGCGCCGGAAGGCGATGGGGCGGGCTGGACTCGAACGAGCGACCAAGGGATTATGAGTCCCGTGCTCTAACCAACTGAGCTACCGCCCCGCAGGCCGGACGATACGCGCTGGGGTCCCGGTGCGGGGAAGGGGTAATCGGGTCCCGACCGCGCGGGCAATACCGGCCATTAAGTAACTGCGCGTTAACAGAATCGGCCATCCGGCGCTTGAGACTCGCCGAGGATGAGACGGCGCGATTTCATCCTTTCTGCGGTTGCAGGACTCACGGCCACGGCGGTCGAGTTCGGCCCGGGCTTGTCCGCTCCGCCATCGGGCCAGGCATCCTAGCCAGCAAGGTGCCCGGTTCGCCGCTCGCGAAACGGCGCCGGCCCGGAGTGGGCCGGGATCAAGCGACCCCGTCAACGAACTCTTTTCATTCTCATGTCCTTTCGGTGCGACGCTGCTCCGATCCGTCCGTCCGCACCGGAGGTCCGTTCGTGAAGCAGATCCGCTGCAAGCTCACCTTCTCCAACGTCGTCGCCGTGATTGCGCTCTTCATCGCCCTCGGAGGCGCAAGCTATGCGGCGACCCAGCTGCCGAAAAACAGCGTGGGGACCAGGCAGATACGGGACGACGCGGTAACTCCGGCCAAGCTCAGCAACGCAGCGAAGGAGGCCCTTGAGGGGCCCAAAGGCAAGCGGGGTCCCCAGGGGGACCCAGGAACGACCGGGCAACCGGGGCCTCAGGGCCAGCCTGGACGCTCCGCGCCACTCGTGATTGACGCCACCGGCGGTGGGGTCGCACTACCTGACACTGGGAGCGTCTCGATTCCCCTGGCTGGCGACTTTTCTTGGGTCTCGCAGGCCAACACCGCGGGGCTGCTGCTCGCTGAAGGGACGGCGACGCTTGCTAGCCCGACCGAAACGGTCCCGCCGGCCCCGCCTGAAGAATGCGCCTTCCTTGTGAGCATTTACGACGGTGCGGAAACGCTGATTACGGGCGTTTTCTTCAACATCTCCTCCGATAGGAGCGGTGCGGCGACGCTTCAAAGTCGGGACGGTGAAGGAGATTCGTCGCAGCTGGGCGTTCTCAAACCAGGTGTCACTCACACTCTGTCAGCGAGACTCAACGCTGCGCCCGACTTCCGGGACGACTGCGCGCCCGGCTCGAAACTGGACGCGCTGAGGATCACGGTCGCAGAGCTGGGCTGAGCGCGTCCGTTCCCGCCGGAAGCGGGCGTGCTTGCGAGACTGAATGGGGCGGGCTGGACTCGAACCAGCGACCAAGGGATTATGAGTCCCGTGCTCTAACCAACTGAGCTACCGCCCCGCAGGCCGGACGATACGCGCTGGGGTCCCGGTGTGGGGAAGGGGTGATCGGGTCCCGACCGCGCGGGCAATACCGGCCATCAAATAACTGCGCGTTAACAGAATCCGCCATCCGGCGCTTGAGACTCGCCGAGGATGAGACGGCGCGATTTCATCCTTTCTGCGGTTGCAGGATTCACGGCCACGGCGGTCGAGTTCGGCCCGGGCTTCTGGAAGCAGGCGGTCGCCGCGGCGGCGACGGCGCAGACGGGCGCCGGGCCATACGGTGAGTTGGGCGCCCCGGACGCGAACGGGTTGCGGCTGCCGCCGGGGTTCAGCTCGCGGCTGATCGCCCGCGCCGACCAGGCGGTCGGCGATACAACCTACGTCCTGCCCTGGTTCCCGGACGGCTCGGCGACCTTCCCGACTTCCGACGGCGGCTGGATCCTCGCCGTCAACTCCGAGGTTCCGCTCGGCGCCGGCGGGGCCTCGGCGATCCGCTTCGGCGCCGACGGGACGATCGTCGATGCCTACCGGATCCTCGCCGGCACCTCGACCAACTGCGCCGGCGGCGGGACCCCGTGGGGGACCTGGCTCTCCTGCGAGGAGGACGAACGGGGTCGGGTGTTCGAGTGCGACCCGACCGGCGCCGGGTCGGCGGTGGCGCGCCCGGCGCTCGGGACCTTCAAGCACGAGGCAGCTTGCGTCGACACCGTGGAGCAGCGGCTCTACCTGACCGAGGATCTCGGTGACGGCGGTTTCTACCGCTTCACCCCCGAGGCATACCCCAGCCTCGAATCCGGCCTGCTCGAGATCGCGACCGTCGACAGCAACGGCGCCGTCACCTGGACCGCCCTGCCCGACCCGAACCCCGGCCTGCTGGCGACCCCGACGCGCGAACAGGTGCCGGGCTCCACCCAGTTTGCCCGCGGGGAGGGCATCTGGTACGACGCGGGCCACGTCTATGTCGCGACTACGTCAGACGAGACGATCCACGACTACGACGTCGCCGCCGGCTCGATCTCGACCCTCTACAAACAGTCCGAGACGCCGGGCAGCCCGCTGCAGGGGGTGGACAACATCACCGTTTCGCGCTCCGGCGACCTCTTCGTCTGCGAGGACTCCTACGACGACGACCCCGACGCGATGGACGTCTGCATGATCAGCCGCGAGGGCATCGTCTGCCGTTTCGTGAAGCTGACCGGGGACGAGCACTTCGGGGTCGAACCGTCCGAGCTCACCGGGGTCACCTTCGACCCCTCCGGCACTCGGATGTACTTCGGCTCCCAGCGCGCCTGGAACTTCGGCGCGATCTACGAGGTGACCGGCCCCTTCCGTCTCGACCGTCCGGGCAGCGCGCAGGCGATCCCGGAGGATCCCGATGCCCGCGCGGTCGAGCTCGGCCTGATCGGGCTCGAGCTGCCGAAACGGCTGCCGATCCGCCGTCTGCTTCGTCACGGGCTGGTCGTGCGGATGACCCTGGACGCGCCGTTGGAGATCGGGCTGAAGCTGATGGTGGAGATGCCCGGCCAACGCGGCGCCCACACGGTCGTGCTCGACGCCGAGAAGCGCAAGCTGGGTCGCGGAACGCACCAGGTCCGGATGCGGGTCCGGGGGGAGGGCAAGCGGGGGCGGCTGCGCGAGCTCTCACGCCCGCGTGGCGCCACCCTCCGGGTCGAGCTCGTGGGGGAGAGCGGGCGCCGCGAGCTGCGCCGTCGGCTCCGCCTGTTGCCCGAACGCGATGACCCGCCTAGGGAGCGAGCCGCACCGGCAGCGTCTTCAGCTGATTGAGGAAGGCCGATTCGACGAACACGGGGCGGCCGGCGAGCTCCATCGCCGGGTAGCGCTTCAGGGTCTCCTCGAGCATGATTTTCAGCTCCAAGCGGGCGAGGGCGGTGCCGAGGCAGAAGTGGCGGCCGCCGGCGCCGAAGGCTTGGTGGTCGGGGTTGCGGGTGACGTCGAAGCGATCGGGGTCCTCGTAGCGCTCCTCGTCGCGGTTGGAGGAGAGGTACCAGAGGACCACCTTGTCGCCCTCCTTGATCTGCGTACCGTTCAGCTCGGCGTCGCGGGTGGCGGTGCGGCGGAAGTGGCCGAAGGCGGGGAACATCCGCAGGGCCTCCTCGACGGTGCTCGGAACCAGAGAGGGGTCGTCGAGCACGAGCTGGCGCTGGTCGGGGTGCTCGATCAGGGCGCGCATCGCGCTGCAGTAGGTCGCCTTGGTGCTGTCGTTGCCGGCGGCGACGAGCAGGAAGAAGCCCATCACGATCTCGTGCTCCTCGAGCCTCTCGCCTTCGACTTCGGCGTGGACGAGGACGCTGGTCAGGTCGTCGGTCGGGTTCTCGCGCCGCGCGGCGATCAGCTTCTGGCAGCGCTCGAAGATTTCCGGCACGGTTTTGTGGATCGCGCCCTCGACGCCGTCGGGGTTGAGGTCGGGGTCGCTGGCGCCGAGCGCCGCGTTCATCATCTGCGCCCAGACCGCGTCGTCCTCGGGTGGGATCCCCATGAAGTTGCCGATCACCCGCGAGACCACCGGCTGGGCGACGTCGGTGACCAGGTCGCACTCCTCGCGGCCGTCCAGCTGGTCGAGCACATCGACGACGATCGCCCGGATCGCGTCCTCGTGGGCGGCGATCCGCTTCGGAGTGAAGCCGGCCTGAAAGAGCGCCTTGAGCCGATCGTGCTTGGGCGGGTCCATGCCGATGAACATCGCCCGCATCAGCTCCAGCGGGAAGCCGGCCGTCACGGCGACGATGCCGCCCTTTTCGGAGGAGTAGGTCTCCCAGTCGCGGCTCACCGTGTGCACGTCGTCGGCCTTGGTGATCGACCAGAAGCCGGCCGATTCCGGGAACTCGGGGACGTGGGAGGTCCAGTGGACCGGGCACTGGCCGCGCATCTGCCTGAACAGCGCGTGGGGAGGGCCGTCCGGCCACTCCTCGCGGTCGATCACCAGCACGTCTTTGAGGTCGCGGTCGGAGACGCTCATCTCACCCTCCTGGATCGTCGGTTGGCCCGTCCGGCATGCTACTGGCTGGCTGGCCAACAAACGGGCCGGCTAATTGCAGATCCGCAAGCGCGGCAGCGGAAAACAGAGGGTCCCGAGCGTGAGCAGCAGAGCTAGGCCGCAGGCGGCCGTCCAGACCCATTCCTCGCCTTCCGCCGCGAGCGGCTGTTTGCGCTGCTCCGCGACTTCGGCGACCTGGGCCGCGTAGACGATTTTTTCCAGCTCGATGTTGCCCTTTGCATTCGTGCTGGGTTCGGGCCAGGCGATGTCGGGCTTCGCGACCTCGGCCGGGCTGATCGTCACGAAGGGCGCCGGCATCAGGGCGACCGCCCCGGCCAGGGCGACCACGCTGGCGCGCAGCAGACGCCCACGGGCCAGCGCGGCCCGGCGCGTCCAGAGGATGAACATGTTGGCCAGCCGCTCGCCGACTGACTGGTCCTCCGGCGGGGGCGTGCTCGCCTCCGTCTCCCGCCTCGGCTCGGCCCCCGGCAGAAAGGCCAGGAACGCCGTGGAAAAAAGGATCGCGACACCGAGCAGAATCGCGGCGAAGAGCGCCTTCCCCGGCAACGGGTTGTCCGCAACCGAAAAGGCGAGCGCGAGAACGCCGGTGTAGAGGGTGACGATTGCCGCCGCGGCTTTCTGAACCGTGTCGGCGGAAGAACGCGAGCGGTCGATCGCGCCCTTGGCGACCTCGAAAACCGATTTGTAATATTCGGCCGCGACCGCGGTTTCAGCTGCTTCCTGGGCCGCCGCCCGGGCGATCTCCTGTTCGGTCCGCTTGATTCGTACTTCGAGTTTTGCCTTGCAGACCTCCCCGGCGTTCGCCTTGCAATCGGGGTCGGCCTCGGTATCGGGCCAGCCGTGACGATCCGAGTCTCGGTACGGCCACGGTTGCGCCGGCGTTGGCTCGGCCATCGCTTAGTCCTTGTCGATCGCGTCGCGGCTGGTCGGCAGCGGCAGGGTTCCCGGCACGAAGTTCCAGGGCTCGGGTTGGATCGGGTCCATGGGTGCGGCCGGGGGAAGGGGGACTCCGCCGTACTTGTCTTTGGCGGGGTGCGAAGGCCCCTCGGGTGGCTCGTGAAGCACGATCCCGTCTCTTTCGACGAACTGGTCGTCAGGAAAGTCGGCCTTCTCGACCTCGCAGTACCTCATCTTCGCCCCCGTCACTGATGTAGATGAAAAACGTGTGACCAAACAACTAACGTCAACGGTTACAGGGATCCGAGCTAACGGTGTTTACGCACCGGTTTTCCTACGCCTCGCTTTCATCTCTTTACTTTTCACTTTCGCGTCTTTGTAGGAGGACTCGACCAAGGCTTTGCCCCCGCTCCAGCCGAAGACCCAGGAGACGAGGGCGATGGCGAGCAGCACGTTCCAGGCCGAGGTCACGACCTGCTGGCTGATCGAGTAGGCGGTCGCGGTGGCGGCGCTGGTCGAGTCGGCGAGGGCGGCGGTGTTCATCGCCTGGGTGACGCCGACTCCCCCCGGCGTCGCCGAGACCGAGTTGGAGATCGAGTTCGAGGCGGTCACCGTTGCGACGTTGTGGAAGGTGACCGGGATCCCGTAGGCGCCGAGGAAGACGGCGACGATCCCGAGCCGAGCCGCGTAGCTGCCCAGCTCCGGCAGGACCACGTCGAGCAGGAAGCGGCGCGGCGAGCGCAGGACGGCGCCGCCTTCCATCGCCTGGGCGCGCAGGCCCGCGAGTTTCTCCCAGAAGATCCGCCCCAGGAGCACGATGAGGACGACCCCGCCGGCGACGATCGCCACGACCAGGCCGGTGTGCTCGGAGAGGAAGCCGAGCTTGATCGAGAAGGAGCCGGCGACCGAAAGAAAGAGGTACAGGTAGAGCGCGAGGTTGAAGACCGTGAACGGGATCTTCTGCACGACGATCCCGGAGAGCATCATCGTGAAGGTGGCGCCGACGAACAGGGTGGTGAACATCAGCAGCATCACCCAGGTGCCGATGTTGGCCGGGAGGAAGCTGTTCAGCGCCACCGCGGTCGCGTAGGAGGCGAGGACGATCCGGTAGGTGACGCCGCCTTCGGGCAGGGCGGCGCGGAGGATCCCGAACCAGGCGAGCGCGGCCAGCGCGGTCTGCGTGGTCTGCAGGACGACGCCGCCGGCGATCGCCCAGGCGGGGATCTCACCGAGCTTCTCGAACAGCTCGTCGATCCACTCGTCGACCGGGATCCCGAGCAGGTCGAGGACGAAGATCGTGAGGGCGACGCCGCCGACCCAGATGGCGATACGAGCGATTCGTCGTCCCACGCCGCCCACCCTATTGTTGGCGGACGATGAGAGCGCGTCGGTCGCTGTTGCTCTGGGTCTTGCCGGTGGCGCTCGCGGCCCTGCTCGCACCGGCGTCGGCGCCCGCCGCCGCGCCGCAGCTTGAGCCCTGTGACCTCGGCCTCGAGCGGACCCTGCGCTGCGGCGAGATCACGGCGCCGCTGCGGCGCGCCGACCCCGCCCTGGGGGCGACCCGGGTCGCTTTCGCCGTCCGCACCCGCGGCGAGGCCTCGCGGCCGCCGCTGGGGACGATCATGGCGATGGACGGCGGGCCCGGCTACGCCTCCACCTCGGCCCCGTTCGCCCGCTCCCTGTTCGCCGTGCTGGCGCCGCTGCTGCCGCGCTACGACGTCGTCCTCTTCGACATGCGCGGCACCGGCCGCTCGCAGGTCGTCAACTGCGAGCCGCTGCAGCAGGGGCTGATCCAGGAATTCATCGCGATCGGCGAATGCGCCAACCAGCTCGGCCCGCGCTACGCCGGCTACACGACCGGCGAAGCCGCCCATGACCTCGAGGCCGTCCGCCGCGCCCTCGGGCTCGGCAAGGTCTTCTTCTACGGCGACTCCTACGGGACCCTGTTCGGCCAGGCCTACGCGGTCCGCTACCCGAACTCACTGCGCGGGCTGATCCTCGATTCCGCCTACCCCGGCGACGACCCCTACTACCGGACCCTGCTGCCGGCGGGCCTGCGGGGGCTGCGGATCGCCTGCCGCAACTCGGCGCAATGCTCCGGCGACCCGGTCGCCCGCCTCACCCGGGTGGTCCGTCGCTTTCACGCCGCCGAACGCTCGACCGAGGGTCTGATCGGCTTCCTCCTCCAGGCGGGGACGCTGGCGCCGCGCTCCTACACCAGCCTCGACGCCGGGCTCCGCCGATTCCTCACCGGCGATCCGCGCCGCCTCGAGAAGCTGATCGCACCCGGCGCGGCCGGCCACGGGGCGCTGAGCGAATTCACCTACGGCCTCGAGATCACGGTCGAGTGCATGGACTACCCGCTGCTCTGGGACCCGGCGGCGCCAACCGCGGAGCGGATCCGCCAGCTCGACGCGTCGGTGAAGCGGATCGGCAAGGACCACTTCGCGCCGTTCGGGCGCCGCGAGTACCTGCTCTCCAGCGCCGCGCACCTGACCAACTGCCTCAACTGGCCGGCGCCGCCGCCGGGGCACGAACCGCCGGTCCCGGCCGGCTGGCGCGCCCCGACCAGCTTCCCGACCCTGGTCCTCGCCGGCCAGGTCGACGACATCACCTCGCCGGCCGAGGCGCGCCAGGTGCAGAAGCGCTTCCCGCGCTCACGCCTCTACGTGGTGCCGAACCGCGGCCACTCCTCACCCTTGTACTTCCCGTTCCGCTCGCCGGGAGTGGGCGCGATCCGGCACTTCATCGCTTCGAACTAGCCCCGCGGGGAGCCCCGCCGCGCTTACGGCAGCAGTTCTTCGGCTTTTTCTTTTGCTTCTTCGACGCCCTTTTCGACCTGCTTCTGGCCTTCTTCGACCCTTTCTTCGGCTTTCTTCCGCGCTTCTTCGACGCTGTCTGACGCGGTGCCCTTGCCCTGTTCGATTTCTTCCTTGGCTTTGTCGAGACCCTCTTCGGCCTCTTCGACGCCTTCGGTGAGGCCTTCTTCGGCTTTTTCGACGCCCTCTTCGATTTCCGTCTGCGCCTTCGAGCTGATGCTGCTCCCGTCGCTGTCGCTGTCGCTGCCACAGCCCGCCAGAATCACGCCGCCGCCGAGGATCGCCGCGATGGCGAGCGCGGCGCTCGTGGCGCGCAGTCTCGTGGGCTTGGTCGGCTGGTCCTCAGTCAATTTCGTGCCTCCCGCTGGGGTGAAGGTTCCCGGCCTTGTGCCGGCTGCACCGAACGTATTGCATCTCGGGGACACTTAGAGGGATGACCGAGGAGACCGACCTGGACGAGTTCGAGGCGCTGGTCGCCGACGCGATCGATGCGCTCCCCGAGCAGGTCCAGCCGCTGCTGCAGAGTGTCGCCGTGGTCGTTTCCGATCACGGCGAGGAGCGCGACGCCTACGGCGAGTATTTCGGCGACGGCGCCACCTTCGACTACGTCGAAGACCGGATCGTGATCTACCGTGACACGCTCGAACGGGATTTCGGCCACAATCGCGCGGAGCTGTCACGCCAGGTCGAGCAGACCCTGCGCCACGAGCTCGCCCACCACATCGGCTGGGACGAGCGCGGCGTCGACGGCCTCGGCCTGTAGCCGCTTACCCGCGGACCCGGCAGTCGCGGGTCAGGGTGGTGTCGAGATCGGTGTCGCCGGCGAAGCGGAAGCTGCCGCGGGCGAAGGGGAAGATCGCGGTGCGGAAGCCGTCGGGCGCGGCGCAGCTGGCGCTCAGGTAGCCGCGGCGCTCACCGCGGTAGCGGTATTCGCGGCCGATCTCGAGCTCGATGCTGGTGATCGAGCCGACGCCGCCGGCCAGTTTCGGCACCCGCGTCGCCAGCACGGTTCCGAATTCACCTTTCGCCTGGTGGCGGATCCGCATCGGCAGCACGTAGGAGGACTGGATCGGAATCTGCCCGTAGAGGTGCAGGAGCAGCGAGGGCTTGCCGCCGGCGGTCGCGTTGAAGATCAGGACCCGGCCTTTGGTCGGGATCGTCGGGCCGCTGTCGCTGAGGTCGGCGCTGAAGCGCCCGCGCCCGACCAGCGCGCCCTGGCAGCGGGCGAGCGCCGCGCTGCTGCTCCGCGACTGCAGGGAGGAGGCGCGGCAGGTCGGCAGGCCGACGGTCGAGAGCTGCCCGTTGCGGTTCAGCTCCAGCCGCAGCCAGAGCAGGGGAGGGGGATGGCTGCCGTCGGTGGTGGAGATCCGCCCGGAAACCGAGACGGTGACCGGGACGGCGCGGTCGCGGGGCAACGAGTGCGGCGCGAAACCGCCGTTGAAGGCGACCTGGAGGTTGCCGACCCGGCGCACCTCGCCGTGCGCCAGCGCCGCGCCCAACAGGGCCACCGCGACCAGCGCCAGGGCTGTGCCAACTCGTCTGCGCATCCTCCCTTGGCCAGTCTAAGCAGGGGATTCCCGGGTTAGGGTTGAGCGATGGTTGAGCCTGATGACTGGAGCGAGCTCGCCTCCGGCGACGTTTTCGCCGGCTACCGGATCGAGCAGCGGCTCGGCCGCGGCGGGATGGGGATCCTCTATCTGGCGGTCGAGCCGGGCCTCGAGCGCCGGGTCGCGCTGAAGCTGATCGCGCCCGAGGCAGCGGCGGAAGAGATCTTCGCCAAGCGCTTCGCCGAGGAGTCGCGGATCGCCGCCTCGATCGAGCACCCGAACGTGGTCCCGATCTACGCCGCCGGCGAGGAGAACGGCGTCCCCTACATCGCGATGCGCTACGTAGCCGGCTCCGACCTCGGCCGGCGGATCGCCCGCGAGGGCCGGCTCGACCCCGAGGCCGCGGTGGCCCTGATCGCCCAGGTCGCCAACGGCCTCGACGCGATCCACGCCGCCGGCCTCGTTCACCGCGACGTCAAGCCCGCCAACGTCCTGCTGAGCGGCGAGGAGGGCAGCGAGCACGCCTACATCACCGACTTCGGCGTCGCCCGCAACGTCGCCACCAACTCCGGCCTGACCCAGACCGGCCGCTTCGTCGGGACCCTCGACTACGTCGCACCCGAGCAGATCTCCGGTGGCCAGGCCGACGCCCGCGTCGACGTCTACGCGCTCGGCTGCCTGCTGTTCAAGCTGCTGACCGGCGAGGTCCCGTTCCCGCGCGAAGGCGAGGCCGCCCGCCTCTACGCCCACCTCAACGACCCGCCGCCGGCCCCCTCGCTCTACGTCCCGGCGGTCGGGATGGCGCTCGACGACGTCGTCGCCCGGGCGATGTCCAAGCAGCCCGGCGACCGCTACCCCTCGGCCGGCGACCTCGGCCGGGCCGCCGTCGCGGCGTTGAGTGGCGCCCCGGTAGCGATCCCCGAGCGCACCGTCGCGACCGGCGCCGCGGCGACGGTCGAACCGGAGACCGTGGTGCCCGAGGAAACCGTGGCGCCGACCCAGCCGACCCGCGAAACGACCCCGCCGGAGATCGAGCAGCCGACCGAGCCCGCCGAGCCGACCGCGCCCGGCCGCCTCGATCCCGAGCCCGCCACCGACCGCCCCAAGCGCAACCCGTTGCTGATCGGCGGCATCCTCGCCGCCGTCGCGATCGCCGCCGTTCTGGCGGTCGTGCTGAGCTCGGGAGGGGGAGGGGGCGACGGGACGACGTCTGCCGATCCGACGACTCAAGAACCGGTGGATACGACGGAAAAAGAAGAAGCGCCGCCGAAAGAGCCTCGACTCTCGACCTCCGGACTGATCGCAGAGGCGGATGCGATCTGCGAAGAAGCTCAGGCGTCCTATGGGTCCAGCAAAGAACAGTTCCCCGAAGGGGAAACCGAAGGTGGAATGAGCGAAGAGTTCGCCAAGCAGCTCGTCGCCAACTCAAAACGGCAGGTTCAGAAGATGGGTGAGCTTAGACCTCCGAGGCGTAAGGAAGACGAGTTCGACAGATATGTCCGGCTGCGGGAAGACATCGCCGCGATGGACCGGCGGGCACTCGAAGCCGCTGAAGAAGACAACGCAGCCGTGTACGTGCAGACCTACGAATCTCGTGGGTCGATCGACGACCAGCTTCAGGTCGTCTCAGACGAAATCGGCTTCAAAGTCTGCAGTCAGCCGAAAAACGGATGAAGACCGACAAGGCGATGGGAGAGTGAGCTTCGCCGCGGACCTGACCGTTCGGCTGGAGGGCGAGCTGGTGGTGTTGGAGCCGATCGAGGCGGTCCACGGCGACGAACTGTTCGCCGCCGCGCGGGCGCCGGAGATCTTCCAGTGGCTCGCCCATATCGGCCGCGACCGCGAGTACTTCGACCAGTGGCTGGAGCAGGCCCTCACTGCCGCCGCGGAGGGAAGTGCGGGCCCGTTCGCGATCCGGCGGCGCGCCGACGCGACCCTGGTCGGGAGCAGCCGCTACATGGCCGTGCGCCCGGCCGACCGCGCTCTGGAGATCGGCTGGAGCTGGTTCAACCCCAGCGCCTGGCGCACCGGGATCAACCTGGAGACCAAACTGCTGATGCTGGGCCACGCTTTCGACGATCTCCGCTGCGTCCGGGTCGAGTTCAAGACCGACGCCCGCAACGAACGCTCGCGCAACGCCCTTGCCGCCCTGCCCGCCCAGTTCGAGGGCGTCTTCCGCAACCACATGATCGTCCCCGACGTCGGCCAGCGCGACAGCGCCTACTACTCGGTGATCGATTCCGAGTGGCCCGAGGTCCGCGCCAATCTCGAACGCCGCCTCGGGCGCTGATGCCCTGCGTGGGTTTTCCCCCTCATAGGGTGGACAACCCACGCAGGACGACTCAGCCCTGGCGCCGGTCGTCAGGGTGGGTCAGTTCTTCGGCTTTCTGGCGCACCTCTTCGCCGGCTTCGCGGGTCGCATCGGTCGCTTCTTTGGTCGCCGCCAACGCCTCGTCCTTGACCGCTTCCAGCCCCTCGCTCGGCTTGCCGCCGACGATGTCTCGGAAGGCTTCCTTAAAGCGGTCGGTCCGCCGCCCCGGGTGGAAGCGCTTTTCCGACTTCAGCTGCTTCTTCGGGTTGCGTTTGCCGTAACGGCGTCGTGCCCAGGCGGAGTCCGGTTTGCCGAGCCGGCAGGCGCCGTAGAGGGCGAAGGGGAAGATGAAGAAGCCGACGATCGCGTTCGCCCGCCGGCCCTTGAAGAAGCAGATGCCGACGCAGAGCGCGAGCAGCGCCGCCGAGGCGAGGACCGCCGGCACCCCTTCGGAGCCGTCGCCGAGGTCGAACGGGTTGACGCCGAGCACGACGAGGCCGATCGCCCCGGCCGCGATCACGGTCGCGTCGATCGAGCTGCGGCCCTCCTCGGCCCAGTAGACGTCGTCGAGGTAGACCCAGAGCGCGAACTCGTCGATCGTCAGCCCCATCCCGATCCCGAAGAGGAGCGCGCAGATCTCCATCATCGGGCTGTGACCGGCGGCCGCGAAGGCGAGCGTGCCGGCGATCATCATCGCGATGATCCCGAAGACCAGGTGGTGGACGTGAACGCCGCCGGTGCTGACGCTGCCCGGCCACCAGGGCACCTTTGGGCTGCGCATCAGCCGCGTGCTCATGCGGATGAAGGCGAAGGAGCCGATGAAGCCGACCAGCACGAGGAAGACGTGCTGGCGCTCGTGTTCGACCAGCTGGTTCTCCCAGAATTCGGTGATCAAGGAGGCGAAGGTGAGGCTCATGCGTTCACGCTCACGGTTGGTTCGACCGGGGCGGGGCGGTGCTTCAGCACCGGCGCAGCGCCGTCGCGGCGGCGAATCAGCTCCAGGGTGAGGAGGACGACGGCGACTGCATAGAGCGGCGAGAGCACGCTGCTGGAGACGGTCTCCGCGAGCCACTCGCCGAGGAAGCCGTGGCTGATTTCGTGGATCGCCTCGCCGAGGGCCTCGCCCAGGCCCTCGCCGACGAGCTCGATCGGGGCGAGCACGAAGAAGACCAGCCAGAAGTTGCCGCGCACCAGCTCGAAGCTGCGGCGGAAGGCTTCGCGCACGGTCCGCTCCTCGATCTCGACCACCGGCCCGGTCAGGCCGAAGAAGATGAAGACGAGCACGCCGGGGACGATCAGGGCCGCGAACCCGACGATCACCAGGGCGACGTAGATGATGTCGATCAGGATCAGTCGCCGGTAGTTGATCCGGCGGGCGATCTCGCGCAGCTTCGGCGGGTGCTCGTGGCGCGGGTGGGTGAGGCCGATCGCGATCGCGCCGGAATAGAAGACCTCGCCGAGCAGGCTGGTCGCCAGAACCGCGCTGACCGCCCCGATCACCGCCGCGACCTTGACCGGGCTGTCGATCGCCAGCGAGTCGAGGTCGATCTCGCCAGCCAGCGCCCCCAGCAGCCCGAGCGGGATGAAGACGATCGCCGCCAGCAGCATCAGGGTTGGGAACCAGGCGACGTAGACGCGGAAGATCCGCGCGTACAGGGAGGCGAGCTCGCGCGGCAGCTTCACGTCAGCGGCGCCGGCGACCGGAGGGAACGCGGCCGCGCCGCTCCAGCTTCGACTGACTCGACTCGGCCGCCGGCACCCGCTTCAAGTTGCCGAGCTCCGGGATCAGGATTTCTTCGGCGCAGCGCCGGTGCCAGTGGTGGTGGTCGGTACCGCCGAGCCGGCGCACGAACTGGACGACGGTGTGCTCGTCGCCGACCTCGATGTCGCCGTGGCAGCCGGGGCAGTGGTAGAGCTTGCGGGCGATCCCGCGGATCAGCCAGGCCTCATCGCCCTCTTCGGTCAGTCCCCGCAGGCTCCAGCGGATGCTCGGCTGGCCGTCGAACTGGCCCACGTCAGCGCCTCTTCGACATCCAGGCGAAGCCGGCCGCCATCGCCACGTTGGCGACCCCGGCGAGGACGAGCCCGGCCTTGGCCCCGGGCCGGGTGACCGCCGGCGAGCGCGCCCAGAGCGCGTCGGTCGCGATCTCGGTCCCCCGCAGCCAGGCCAGCGACTGCCAGTCGGCGGCGCTGCCGCGGCGCTCGGCGACCGCGTGGGCGGCGGCGAAGGTGAGCCAGATCGGCCCGCAGCGGCGAAACAGGTGCTTCGCGTCGGGCGAGGGCTCGTCGTGTCCCAGCACCCTCAAAGTCGCGGCCGGGGCGGCGATTGCCGCGCTGCCCAGCAGCAGGTCGAAGGCGATCATGTTGCGATTCGTGAGGCGCAGCGCGTCTTCTGGCGTCATTCCAGGAGTTTCTCAGAAGGGAAAGCGTCCGGTTCGACGAATTGGACGCCGTGACCAAGACCGCAACGAAGTCCCCACAACTCAAAAGCCTTTCCGACTACATCCAGGAGCGTTTCGATGAGTTCTCGCGCTCCCAGAAAGATGTAGCTCGCTACATCGTCGATCACCTCGACGAGGCAGCTTTCCTCACCGCCGAGGAGCTGGCCAGGAGAGCGAGCACCTCGTCATCGACGGTGGTGCGCTTCTCCCAGGCCCTCGGCTTCGAGGGCTACCCGGAGCTCCAGCAGGCCGCGATCGAGGAGTACCGCACGACGATCGCCACCGCCGGCAGCAACAGCGGCGCCCTCTTCTCGTTCGACCACTCCGAGCTCGAGGGCTCGCTCGGCGCCGACTACTCGAACCTCGAGGAAACCGCGCGCAAGCTGACCCCCGAGCAGGTCGACGCCTCGGTCAACGCGCTGGCCACCGCGCAGCGCATCGTGATCGTCGGGGTCGACCAGATGGCCTTCTTCGCCAGCTACCTGCGGCACACGCTCAGCCTGCTCGACATCCGGGCCGAGATCGTCGCCAGCACCGGTGGCGAGTCGCTGCAGCGGCTGGGGCGGATCGACGACGAAACGCTGGTCATAACCCTTTCCGCCGGGCGCGCTCACCCGCTGTTGCTGCGGGCGATGAAGCTCGCCCTGCACCGTGGGGCCCGCACCCTGGCGATCTCCGACGCGACGATGTCCGAGGTCGGGGAGCACGCCGAGCTGACGCTCTACTTCTCCTCGAACAGCCCGTCCTTCAACCGCAGCCACACCGCGCTGATGGCGCTTGTACAAGGCCTCGCGCACGGTTTGTACGCCCGGGATGAAGCGACGCACAAAGACCGGATTCGCGCCTACAAGCTGAAGTAGCACCAGGCGGCAGCTCGGCCACGCGCCCCCGTAATATGGGACGCGATGGCCGAGCGCGCAACCTTCCGTCTCAAGACCGGCCTCGCCGAGATGCTCAAAGGCGGGGTGATCATGGACGTGGTCACGCCCGAGGAGGCGAGGATCGCCGAGCAGGCGGGCGCCTGCGCGGTGATGGCCCTGGAGCGCGTCCCCGCCGACATCCGCCGTGACGGCGGGGTCGCCCGGATGTCCGACCCGGCGATGATCAAGGGGATCCAGGAGGCGGTCAGCATCCCGGTGATGGCGAAGGCCCGGATCGGCCACTTCGCCGAGGCCCAGGTCCTGCAGGCGCTCGAGGTCGACTACATCGACGAGTCCGAGGTGCTGACCCCGGCCGATGAGGTCAACCACATCGACAAGTTCGGCTTCGAGGTGCCGTTCGTCTGCGGCGCCACCAACCTCGGCGAGGCGCTGCGGCGAATCGGCGAGGGCGCGGCGATGATCCGCTCCAAGGGCGAGGCCGGGACCGGCAACGTGGTCGAGGCGGTCCGCCACATGCGCGAGATCAACTCCGGGATCAAGCGGCTCTCGCTGCTCCGTCCCGAGGAGCTCGCCGCCGCCGCCAAAGAACTGCCGGCGCCGCTGGAAGTCGTCCAGGAGGTCGCCGCCGCCGGGCGCCTGCCGGTGCCGCTGTTCTGCGCCGGCGGGATCGCCACCCCGGCCGACGCGGCGCTGATGATGCAGCTTGGCGCCGAGGGCAACTTCGTCGGCTCCGGGATCTTCAAGAGCGCCGATCCCGAACGTCGCGCCAAGGCGATCGTCGAGGCGACCACCCACTTCAACGACCCCGAGCGGGTCGCCGCGGCATCGATCGGGCTCGGCGAGGCGATGCCGGGCTTGGAGATCGGCCCGCTGCAAGCCGAGGACGCCCTCCTGCAGAACCGCGGAGGCTGAGCTCTGCGCGTCGGCGTCCTAGCGCTGCAGGGCGATTTCGAGGCGCACTGCCGCACGCTGCGCCAGCTCGGCGCCGCGGCGAGCGAGGTCCGCACGCCGGCTGACCTCGAGGGACTGGACGGGCTGGTGATTCCCGGCGGCGAGAGCACGACGATCGGCAAGCTGATCGAGTCGGCCGGACTGGAGCCGGCGATCCGCCAGTTGCACGATGGGGGCACGCCGATCCTCGGCACCTGCGCCGGCCTGATCATCTGCGACGACGCCCACCTCGGGCTGATCGACGCCAGCGCCCGCCGCAACGCCTTCGGCCGTCAGCTGCAGAGCTTCGAGGCCGACCTCGCGGTCGAGGGGATCGGCGACGAGCCGCTGCGCGCGGTCTTCATCCGCGCCCCCTGGGTCGAGCGCTGCGGGCCCGGGGTGGAGGTGCTGGCCAGCTACGAGGGCCACCCGGTGGCGATCCGGGAAGGGACCGTCCTGGCCGCCGCCTTCCATCCCGAGCTAACCGACGACTCCCGCTTCCACGCGATCTTCATGGCGATGGCCACCAGCGCGAGCGCCCGCGACGGCGCCAAGGAAGGAACCACGTGAGCGATACAAGGACGCAGAATCTGGCGAGGATTCTCGTCGCCTACTCGACCAAGGTGAAAGCGGGCGAGGTCGTTTCGATCGACGGCGAGACGGCGGCGGCGCCGCTGCTCCTGGCCGTCTACGAGGAGGTCCTGAAGGCCGGCGCCAACCCGGTGATGAACGTCGCCCTCGACGGCCAGATCGCCGCCTACTTCAAGCACGCTTCCGACAAGCAGCTGGAATGGATCTCGCCCTTCGCCGACTGGATGGTCGACAACGTCGACGTGCGGATCGCGATCGGCGCCAGCACGAACACGCGTGAGCTTTCAGGGGTCCCGCCGGAGCGGCAGATGCTGCGCCAGTCGGTGACCGGCGAGCTTATGCAGCGGGCGATGAAACGCTCCGCCGAAGGCGACTTCCGCTGGGTCTACACGCTCTACCCGACCAGCGCCTACGCCTCGGAGGCGGAGATGAGCCTGGCCGATTACGAAGACTTCTACTACGGCGCCTGCCTGGCCGACGGCGAGGATCCGCTCGGAGCCTGGAAGGCGGCCTCGCAGGAGTGCGAGCGGCTGGCCGACTGGATCGAGGGCCACGAGGAGGTGCGGGTGGTCGCTCCCGGCACCGACATCAAGCTCGGGATCGCCGGCCGCAAGTTCATCCCCTGCGACGGCCAGCACAACATGCCCGACGGCGAGTTCTTCACCGGCCCGGTCGAGGACTCGGTCGAAGGCGAAGTCAGCTTCCACCTGCCGGCGGTGATCGGCGGTCGCGAGGTCTCCGGCGTGAGACTCCGCTTCGAGTCCGGCAGGGTGGTCGACGCGACCGCCGAGCGCGGCGAGGAGTATCTGGTGAAGCTGCTCGACACCGACGAGGGGGCGCGCACCTTGGGAGAGCTTGGGATCGGAACGAATTTCGGGATCGACCGCGGCACCCGCGAGGTCCTGCTCGACGAGAAGATCGGCGGCACCGTGCACATGGCGGTCGGCGCCAGCTACCCCGAGTCCGGCGGCACCAACGAGTCCGCCGTCCACACCGACCTGGTCTGCGACCTCCGCCTCGGCGGCAAGCTCGAAGTAGACGGCGTGGTCATGCAGGAAGACGGAAAATTCGTGGTTTGAGCTGGACCGACTCAGGTGAGCGTAAGGATCGCTCCGATCGTTGCCGCATTGCCCAGAATCGTGGCCCCGATCATCGCAAAGGCGAACTGATGAATAGTGCGGTTGAGTGCGCCGAGTTCTCGGCGAATCTCGCGATTGTCTTCGCGGAGCTCAGCGAACCCAGTGTCGACCCTGCGGTTCAGGTCGTCGAGCCTCTCGTCGGTCCAAGCCTCTCTCGCCATCACGCCCATGATGGCACCGTAACAGGGTAGATGTCACGTGTTGTCTGCGCAGCTTAAAAGTTGCGCAACATGTTCTCGGCGGAACTCGAACGTGCCGGCTACTGGTTCGGGATCGGGGAGCCCGAGAGGAAGAAGAACCAGAAGGTGAGGGCGGCGGCGGCGAGCATCACCGAGCTCATCAGCACCGCCTCGACCACGGTCACCGAGCCGCGTACCGGCGCCGCGTCGCGCATGCTGCGCAGCCAGGTCGGCCGCGGCGGTTCCAGGCGGTTGGTGCCAGTGATCCGGATGTAGAGAGTGTTGAGGCGGCCGATCAGCCAGGCGACGAAGACGACCGAGGCGAGGATTCCGACGATCACGACCACGTAGGGGCCGCCGCTGGGGAACTGCGTGGGCGAGAGCTTGGAGCCGATGTAAACCCAGCTCAAGGGGATCGCGGTCCAGAGCGAGAAGGCCGCCAGCAGCATCGCCGCGAAAACCAGCCCCGCCGCTAGGCCCCGCGTCGCGCTGTGCGTCTGTGCGTTCGCGTTCGTACTCATTGCGTCAATTCATAGAATGACAGGCATGTCCGGTCACTCAAAGTGGTCTTCCATAAAACACAAGAAGGGCGCCGCGGACGCGAAACGGGGCAAGCTCTTCAGCAAGCTCGCGCGCGCGATCACCGTCGCGGCGCGCGACGGCGGCGGCGACACCGAGGGAAATCCGGCGCTCGCGACCGCGGTCCAGAAGGCCCGCGATGCCTCGATGCCGAAAGACAAAATCCAGAAAGCGATCGACACCGGCACCGGGGCCGGCTCGGATTCCGCCGCGATCGAACGGATCCTCTACGAGGGTTACGGCCCCAGCGGCGTCGCCGTCCTGGTCGAGGCGCTGACCGACAACCGCAACCGCGCCAGCGCCGAGATCCGCCACGCCTTCTCCAGCCACGGCGGCAGCCTCGGCGAGCCCGGCTCGGTCGCCTGGATCTTCGAGAAAAAGGGCGCAGTCGCGGTCGACGCCGAGCGCTACACCGAGGACGATCTGATGCCGGCGATCGACGCCGGCGCCGAGGACGTGCGCGAGGACGGGGACCGGCTCACCGTGCTCTGCGAGCCGAGCGACCTCAGCGCGGTCAAAGAGGCGCTCGAGGGGGCCGGGGTGGAGATCGTCTCGGCGACGATCGCGACCGAGCCGAAAAGCACGGTCGAGCTCAAAGGCCACGATGCGGAACGGCTGCTGAAGCTGCTCGACACGCTCGACGACCAGGACGACGTCGACGAAGTCTTCGCCAACTTCGACATCCCCGAGGACGTTTTGGAGCAGCTCGCGGCCTGAGTCGCCCGTCCTTCCGCGGGAAGGCATCCGGGGCGGATTCCAGAATCACTATCCATGCAGGTAGTGATGGGCGTCGACCCAGGCGCCGCCAACCTCGGATTCGGAATCGTGCGGGTCGAGGGCAACCACATGGTCGCCCTCGACGGCGGCGTGGTCGAGACCACGCCGGAGCAGCCGATAGCGCGCCGGCTGGAGCGGATCCACCGCTCGCTGGCCGAGCTGATCGCCTGGCACGAGCCGATCGCGCTGGCGATCGAGGAGGTCTACTTCGGCAAGAACGTGCGCTCGGCGATGGCCGTCGGCCAGGCCAGCGGCGTGGCGATGCTGGCGGCGGCCGAACGCAACGTCGAATGCTTCGCCTACACGCCACAGGCGATCAAGATGGCCGTCTGCGGCTCCGGCGGCGCCGGCAAGCGCCAGGTGCAGAAAATGGTCGGCACCCTGCTCGGTCTGCCCGAGCCGCCGACGCCCGACCATGCCGCCGACGCGCTTGCGGTGGCGATCTGCCACGGCGGCAGCCAGGGTCACCGGCATGCGGTCAGCGCAGCGGGGCAGATGGCCGGATGATCGCGGCGGTTCGCGGGGAGGTGATGGTGCGGCGCGCCGACCACGTCGTGATCGACGCCGCCGGCGTCGGCTACCGGCTGGCCGTTTCCGCGGAGACGCTGAAGGCGGTGCCCGCGGCCGGCAACGAGGCATTCCTGCACGCCGAGCTGGTCGCCCGCGAGGATTCGCTGGCGCTCTACGGCTTTTCCTCGGAGGAGGAGCGCGACCTCTTCCGGCTGCTGACCACGGTCAGCGGGATCGGCCCCAAGGTGGCGATCGCGACCCTCTCCGGCGGCTCCACCCGCGACCTGCTCAGCGCGATCGCCGCCGGCGACGCCAAACGTTTCCAGGCGGTGCCGGGAATCGGCAAGCGCACGGCCGAGCGGATCATCGTCGAGCTGCGCGAGAAAGTCGCCGGCTCGCTGGAGGAAGAGGTGGCGCTGGCGGTGGTCGAGGGCGGTGACGCCCGCGCGCTCGCCCGCGACGGCCTCGTCAACCTCGGCTACGCCCCGTTGGAAGCCGAGCAACTGCTCGACGGGCTCGAGGGGGATGACCCGGAGACCCTGCTGGCCAGCGCCCTGCGCAAGGCCGGGAGCGTGAGATGAGCGACCGAAAAAGAATCAGAACGCCCGGCATTGAGGATTCGCCCGGTATCCCCGGACGCGGGAGCGAGGGGCCATCCATATCTGATTCTCTGGCCCCTCGCGGAAGCGGAGGAGATGCCGGTGTGTTTGTCCCGATTGACGCGGAGGTGCGGGTCCACGACGCCCGTGCCGACGAGCCCGACGAGGACCTCGACCGCAGCCTGCGGCCGCCGACCCTCGACGACTTCGTCAACCAAGCCCAGGTCACCGAGCAGCTGGCGATCTTCATCGAGGCGGCGAAGCGGCGGGGCGAGCCCCTCGACCACGTGCTGCTGGCCGGACCGCCCGGGCTCGGCAAGACCTCGCTCGCGCACATCGTCGCTTCCGAGATGGGCGTGCCGATGGTCCAGACCGCCGGCCCGGCGCTCGAGCGCAAGGCCGACGTCGCCTCCTTCCTGACCGCCTTGGAGCCGGGCAGCGTCTTCTTCATCGACGAGATTCACCGCCTCGGTCGGGCGGTCGAGGAGACCCTCTACCCGGCGATGGAGGACGGCGAGCTGCCGGTCGTGCTCGGCCAGGGCGCCGGCGCCCGCACCGTAACCCTGCCGCTGCCGCCGTTCACGCTGGTCGGCGCGACCACCCGGGCCGGCCTGCTGACCACCCCGCTGCGCGACCGCTTCGGGGTCTCCCACCGGCTCGAGCACTACACGCCCGAGCACCTGGCCCTGATCGTCGAGCGCTCGGCGGCGATCCTCGAGGTCGAGATCGACGCCGGCGGCGCGGCCACGATCGCCTCTCGCTCGCGCGGCACCCCGCGGGTCGCAAACCGCCTCCTCAAGCGGGTTCGCGATTTCGCCCAGGTGAAGGGGACGGGGGAGATCGGCGCCGCCGTCGCCGCCGCTGCGC
>Ga0081539_10002226_pt1 | contig 28283 bp, 23 predicted proteins | sample TabmetS4T2R2_FD_71023 | JGI IMG/M metagenome (GOLD analysis project Ga0081539, IMG submission 71023) | Tabebuia heterophylla rhizosphere microbial communities from the University of Puerto Rico - S4T2R2 | ecosystem: Host-associated > Plants > Roots > Rhizosphere ... | reverse complement strand
GTCGGCTGGTTGGGCGCCATCAGGAAAGAGAGGCATCCTATCGCGATGGCGGCGTAGACGCCCGCGATCATCTTGAAGAACCCCGTTGCGTTCTCGCGTTCTATCCGGAGCGTGGCTATCACGTGATCCTGGCTGCTTCCTCCTGATGCCTCGGGATCTCCGAAGGTCGTCTCGTACTTCTTGACTTTCTCGTCGATGTCGAAATCCGTTATGCGCCACCCGTCAGGCGTTGCGTTCCTGGCGTAGCCTGATTCCGCCTTGTCCGGCCTGTAGATGACCCCGGTGGAGTCGGCGAGCCTGAGGTCCAGTTTCAGAACCTGCCGGTCGAAGGGGAAGTTGCTCAGGTCCCAATCTTGCAGCACCGTAGCCCTGACCTTTTGCCGCGACCATATTTCTCCGTGCCGCTTGAAGCTCTGATCCAGGCGTATATCCACCTGCTTGGCGTTGACGAACTCCACCTTGTTCAGCGGATCATTCCCCGGCGGGTGGACGCTCCAGAGCCAGTAGTCCACCCCGAACGAATCGCCCGTGGTATCGAAGTCGCGCAACGAGGTGACGTAAACCCCCATCGTCTGCCCGGTCGGGTCAGCGCCCGCGGTGTCCTTTTCGTTCCGCGCCTGCGTATCTTGCAGAGCGAGCGCGACCGGCGCGGAAAATGCAAGGCTCAGCAACACGATAGCGGGCAAACACACGAGCACGACACGCCGAATACAGCGCCCGCCCCCGGCCATATTTACGAAAGCCCGCCAGTCCACGCAGCGATCGGATAGAGCAGATCGCGCCTCCAATGCCCGAAAACCGCGCCACTTACCGGCAACCATCCGCCTCCAGCCATCATGTAGATCACGATACACCAACGGAATTCGAGATATGTTAAAGGGACGTAAACTGTCCCTGGACGGGGGCGATCGGCCAGATAGGGGAGTTCACGACGGGCCAACAATCCGAAGCGGGCGTTCCAGACAATCGTTCCCCGTTGTATGGACGAAATTGGTCAAGGACTCTACTTCAGGCGTCTCGCTGCCGTTCGCGGGCGGAGGTGAAGATTTCCCTCGCGAGGAGGGGGAAGATCTCATTCTGGAACTCGTGGTCGTCCATATAGCGGGAGACTATCTCGTCGTTCTCGGACATGCGTTGGATCATTATGGACTCTATCTTCTGCCGGATGCCAAGCTCGAACTTGTCTATGGGGTTGGCCTCGGCGGTCCGGACGATCTGCTCGTCCGTGAGGGCTTTTTCTTTGACCTGCTCGAAGAAGAGCCGGTCATCCTCACCAAACTCGGTGCCGAATCGCTCGTTCAGAACCCCGATGATGTCCGAGAGCGGGGCGTCTTCGTCCGTGGCCCTGCCGGTCCCCACGTCGGCCGGGCTCTTTACCTCGACGGTGTCCGGCGTGTCGAGGTCTATCGCGCCGGAGGATATGCGCTCCAGCCTGTAGTAGCGCAAGGCAACATCGTCCTCGGGGTTGATGATCGCGGCGTCGCCCGCCACCGGGAGGTGCGGCAGGAGGAACCTTCCGAAGCTGTAGAGCTTTTCCAGGTCGGGGTCCGTCCACGGCATGATCTGGCTGAGGAACGTGTACAGGCTGACGTAGCCGCCGAGTTTGTCCCGGAACGCCTCCCGCTCGTCTTCTTCCAATCCCTTGAACCGATCCACTGATGGCCTCAGTTGCTTCTCCATCCTGGCGTGGTCGCCGGCGGTGTGTTCGACCCTGGGCTTGTAGAAGACAGCAGCGAACGCCTCGACCTCCGGCCAGTGGTAGACCTGCATCTCGTCCATCTCGTGCTTGATCGTCTCCAGGTGCTCCGGCTCCGCGACGTTCTGGAGTACGGTGGTGTCGTAGTAGGGCTTGAAGGCCGCGTAGATCTCCTCCGGGTCGTTGACGAAGTCCAAAACGAACGGGGCCTCCTTGCCGGGGTACGTCCGGTTCAGGCGCGAGAGGGTCTGCACAGCCTGCACGTCAGCCAGGCGTTTATCCACGTACATCGCCTGGAGTAGCGGCTGGTCGAAGCCCGTCTGGTACTTGTTGGCGACGAGCAGGATCTGGTAATCGTCGCTGTCGAAGCGTTCCGGTAGCTGCGATTCGGTGATGCTCCTGCCCGTCGCAGCGTCGGTGTTCATCTGCGGCTCGGTGTATTCGAGGCCGCTCTCGGGGTCCCTGACCGTGCCGCTGAACGCTACGAGCGGTCGGATGTCCCTGTAGCCGTTCTCCTCGATGTACTTCGTGAAGGAGATCATGTACCGCACCGCAGCCAGCCGCGAACCCGTCACGACCATCGCCTTTGCCCGGCCACCGACGCGGCTCTGGACGTGCTGCCGGAAATGCTCGACCATCACCTCGGTCTTCTGCTCCACGTTGTGCGGGTGCAGGCTCATGAACCGGGCGAGCGACTTCCTCGCCTTGTTCCGTGGCAGCTTCGGGTCGTCTTCGATGGCTTTGACGAGGCCGTAGTACGTCCTGTACGTCGTGTAGCTCTGAAGAACGTCGAGGATGAACCCCTCCTCGATAGCCTGCCGCATGGAGTAGGTGTGGAAAGCCTCCGGCCTTCCGCCCGCGCCCATCCTGCCGAACAGGTTGAGCGTCTTGCCCTTCGGCGTGGCCGTGAACGCGAAGAAGCTCAGGTTCTTCTGCCGGCCCCGAGACTCCATGATCCTGTTCAGCACGTCCTCAGCGCCGACTTCATCGTCGTCGAAGTTGCCCATGCCGACGCCGAGGATGGCCTTGAGCTCAGCCGCGCTCTCCCCCGTCTGACTGGAGTGGGCCTCGTCCACGATGACGGCGTAACGGCGCGAGGATATTTCTGTCTCGTACTCCGTGGCTTTCTCCCGTACCGCGAGTTGCTCCTCCGCCGACATCCCCTCATAGTCTCCACCTGAGAGGTTTTGCAGCAAGCCGCGTAGCACGAACGGGAACTTCTGAAGGGTCGTCACGACTATGCGGGTGCCGTCCACGAGTGCTTCGGCGAGTTGCCTGGAGTCCCGGTCTATGGCCTTCACGACGCCCTGGGCGTGTTCGATCTGGTAGATGGCGTCCTGTAGCTGGCGGTCGAGAACCTGTCTGTCGGTGATGACGACCACGCAATCGAAGGTCTTCTCGTCGTTCTCGCCGTGCAGGCTCGCCAGCCGGTGCGAGAGCCACGAGATGCTGTTGGTCTTGCCGCTCCCGGCGTAGTGCTGCACGAGGTAGCTGTTGCCCGCGCCTTCATCACGCGCCGCTGTGACCAGCTTTCGAACGGAATCTAGCTGGTGGTAGCGCGGGAACACGAGCGTCTCCCTCACCGCGAGCCTGTTCGCGCCTGTCTGGTCCCTCACCCTCGACTCGCGCTTCTCGACGAACATGAAATGGCCGAGGATGTCCAGGAAGCTGTCCCTCTGCAACACGTCCTCGAACAGGTAGCCTGTCCGGTGGCCGCTCCTGTGCGCGGGGTTGCCCGCGCCGCACCGGACGCTGCCTGGGTCGCTGCCCCGGTTGAAAGGCAGGAAGCGCGTGCCTTCCCCGGCGAGGCGCGTGGTCATGTGGACCTCGTCCGGGTCTATGGCGAAGTGGACGAGGGCGCGGCGCTTGAAACGGAAGATCGGGGCGTTCGGGTCGCGGTCCTGTTTGTACTGGTTGACCGCGTGCCGCCACGTCTGGTGCGTGTTCGGGTTCTTGAGTTCGCAGGTCGCCACGGGGAGGCCGTTCACGGCGAGGACGAGATCCAGGGTGTCGTTATTGTTCGGGTGGCACGGGACCTGACGGGTCACGGTGAGGCGGTTGGCGTCGTAGAGCTTCCTGACCTCGGGGTTGAGGCCGTGCGCCGGCTTGAAGTAGGCGAGCCGGAACGTCTTGCCGTAGAACTTGAAGCCGTGGCGCAGGACGTGGAGTGAGCCCTTCACGTCCAGTTCCTTGCACAGCGCGGCCACGAGCCTGGTTTCCTGCTCCGCGCCGTGCAGCTTTTGCATCTGCTCCCACAGCTTCGGCTGCGTCTCCCGGATGAACGCGACGGCCTCCCGCTTGAAGACGGCGAGGTTCACGTCCCAGTCCTTCGGCGAGCCTTTGCGCCAGCCGGACTCTCCGGTCAGGGTCTGTTCGATGTACGCCTCGAACGCCTCCTCGGATGTCGCCCGGATCACAGCCCCTCCCCCCTCACGTCTATCTTTCCCGTGACCGCCGCCGAGATGATGCTCGTCCGCAGCGACTCAAGAGACGAGATCGCCTCCCGAACCACCGCTTCGAGTTCATCCATCCTCGCCATCTCCCCATCCAGAAAACGGACGATTGCCCGCTGTTCTTCCGGTGGTGGCATGGGGAAACGATGCCGTCGGAGCTTTTCTCCCGTCAGGTGCGGGATCGTGTTCGGGTTGCTTCCCGCTATGAAGGCTCCAAATGAAGCAGCACACCGTAAAACGTAGAACAGAAACCTGGGTATGTCTCGTGGCGATTTCGCCCGGACGCGATGTATGGCCTTCTGAAAGCCGCAAAGATGCTGCTGATTCTGCCAGATCGCACACCTGCCAACCTCGCCGCCTTCGCACACGAGTAGATCGCCTTCCCGAACCGTGAATCGCTCGTAGTCCGAAGGATCAATGTCCATCTCGGGCAGATCGGTGGTGTTTATGCGATCCCACTGCACATCCACGTTGCGAAGATACGGGACGAGCAACGTCCCCGTTATTCGCTTTTCGTCCAGCATCTTTCCGAGAACCGAGTCATAACGAGCGTACAGTGGTGGCACGTCCCAGTGCTCCGGCACATCCCCGAGCCATTCGACGCCGGAGGGCTTGAGCTTCGCGGCGGGGTCGAGGCCCTTCGTGACGGCGTGGGTTATGACGGCCTGCCGCTTCTCCCGGAGCAGGTCGAGGAGGTCGCGCTTGGCCCCGATCAGGTGGTCTATCTTCCCAGTCTGTTCGTCCAGAAAGCGGGCGATCCCTCGCTGCTCTTCGAGCGGCGGGACCGGAACCGAGATCCTTCCGACCTCGGAAGCGTTGATCGCCGGATAACTCACACCCGTGGACTCCGAGACAACCGTCTCCACGAAATGGGAGTCGCGCAAAGCGAACGACAAGAACGCCGGATCAATCTCACGCGGGCGAACAACTGCGAATCCAGTAGAGACGATCAAGTTATCCGCAGCTTCACGAACAGGCGCGATGGCCCGCAGATAGGTCCGAACCGTCGAAACTATCGTGTCGCCCTCACGCACGACTCGCCGCGCACGAGAAGGAGCATCTTCGAATACCAGTCGTTCCTTCGCAATGATTCCATGAGTTGAGTTGACGTTCCCGATGTCAACATAGTCGAATTCGTACTCTGGATCGGTTATTTCAGGTAACGCCTCATCATTGATCGAAGCAACATACTTCAACCGCTTCACGTCCCAGTGCTCCGGCACGTCTCCCAGCCACTCGATGCCGGATGGCCTGTATTCCGGGTAGGCGTCGTGGCGGCGGGTGTGTACGGCCTCCAGGGTCGCTTCGGCGGTGTGGAGGGCGACGGGGTCGGTCATGCCACCACGTCTTTGAGCATCTCGACTATGCGCCGTTCGAGGCTGGCGAGGTCTTCCTCGATCTCCTCCAGCGGACGCGGCGGCTCGTAGCGGTAGAAGTGGCGCGTCACGGGGATCTCGTAGCCGGTCTTCGTCTTGGCGTGGTCTATCCACGCATCGGGGACATGCGGCAGCACCTCGCGCCGGAAGTATTCCTCCACATCCTCTTTGAGCGGCACGATCTCCGTGTCGCGCAACTCTGGATCGGCCTCGGGCTCGCCCCTGCTGTTCGTGCAGACCTCCGCCGTCGCGTCGCGCTCGCCCAGCGCGTTCAATACGGCCTTCGTCTCACCGGCGGCCAGCCTCACCCCGGCGGCGCGGGCCACCCGTTTCAGGGCTTCCGAGAAATCGTCGCGGCTCTTGAAGAGCTTTTCGTCAGTCTCTGTACGGAGGGTCTGGAGCAGTTCCAGGATCTCGCGCTGCCGCTCCTCGCCCTCGGCGACTTCCGTCAGGCGCAGGGTCTCATCCTTCTTCCTGCTAGCGGCGAGGCTGGCGAAAGCCGGTTCGTCCCGGATGCGGGCGATGCGGTCCTCCGAAGCCTGGAAGTTCAGGCGCAGCGGGCGTTCGACCGTGATCTTGCGGTATCCGAAGTCCTCGTTGTCGAAGACCTTGCTGACGACGGCCTGTTTCTCGTCCTTGCCGCCGCCCACCGGAACGGGGCGCGTGTCGTCGTGCTCGAAGTTGCCGTAGACCTCGGTGATGAGGCCGATATGGTCCGGGCGTCCGTCCTTGCCGTCCCCGATCTGGCGCCGCTTGTTGCCGAGGCTCTTCTTCATCGGAAGCCAGAAGTTGCGGGCGTCGAGGAGTTGGACCTTGCCCCTGCGGATGTTCGTCTTGCGGTTCGTGATGATCCAGACGTAGGTGGAGATGCCGGTGTTGTAGAAGAGCTGGTCGGGGAGGGCGACGACGGCTTCGAGCCAGTCGTTCTCGAAGATCCAACGCCGTATCTCCGACTCCCCGGAGCCCGCGTCCCCGGTGAAGAGCGGCGAGCCATTGAAGACTATCCCGATCCTGCTCCCGCCGTCCTCCGGCGGGCGCATCTTGGAGATCATGTGCTGCAAGAACAGCAGCGCGCCATCGTTGACTCGCGGCAGCCCAGCCCCGAACCTGCCGTCGTATCCGAGCGAGTCGCGCTCCCTGCCTATGAACCGCTGCTGCTGCTTCCACGACACCCCGAACGGCGGGTTGGCGAGCATGTAGTCGAAGGTCTCGTCAGGGAAGCCGTCGTCGGAGAACGTGTCACCGAGCTTCACGTTGTCGGCGTTCTCGCCCTTGATGAGCATGTCGGACTTGCAGATGGCGTAAGCCTCGTCGTTCCAGTCCTGCCCGTACAGGACGGGATGCGCGTCCGGGTTGTACTCGTAGATGAACTGCTCGGCGGAGGAGAGCATTCCACCGGTTCCGCACGCCGGGTCGTAGATGGTCTTGACAATGCCGCCCCTGGTGAGGTCCGGCTCGTCGGAGAGCAGCAGGTTCACCATCAGCGAGATGACCTCACGCGGCGTGAAGTGTTCGCCGGCCTCCTCGTTGGACTGCTCCGCCCCGATGCGGATCAACTCCTCGAAGACGTAGCCCATCTGCATGTTGTCTATGCGCTGCGGCGAGAGGTCGGCGTTGGCGAAGGACCGGATCACCTCGTACAGCACGTTCTTCTCGGCCATGCGGGTGACCTGGTCCTCGAACTTGAAACGCTCCATGATCTGGCGCACGTTCGGTGAGAAGGCGTTGATGTAGCTGACGAGGTTCGGGGCGATCTGGTTTGGGTCGTTCAGCAGCTTCGAGAAATCCAGCCTGGAAAGGTTGTAGAACCGCTCTCCCGATACGCCTTCGATCCTTGCCCGGATGAGGTTCTCGCTCCTGCTCGCGAGCGTTCCTTGGGCGTCGAGAACTTTTTGCTTGGTCGGCGCGAGGATGCAATCGAAACGCCTAAGCACCGTGAGCGGCAGTATGACCTTGCGGTACTCGTTGCGCTTGTAGGGGCCGCGCAGCAAATCGCAGATACTCCATATGAAACCCGCCATTTGCGAATGCGTTTCTGGTGACATCCAGGCTCCCTCCTCGACTGAACACGGTTCTCGGAGATTAGACTACACTCCTCCATTGGCGCCCCGCGCAATTCTATGTCCTTGTTCCCGCGCGAACAACAGTCATCTAGCCGAACCTGGATTCTCGTCCACGACCCACCTGAACGGGCGGGTTGCCTGGGTGTTACAATTTTGGTGGGTACCCGGAAGGATTTTTCCGGGAGTTTTGAGAAGGTCATTTTGCAGGCGAGCCGGACGTTTGAAGACCAGATTTTGAAGGGCTGGGCATTTGGAGAAAACGGTTAGACTGGCGGTTTGGGCTCCGCGGCCTCCCCGGAAACATCGCGTGCCGCTCCATGTAAGGACTTCTGAAAGCGGGACTGGCTTCTTCTCCCGGCCGCCTAACGGCGGGTTGACGGTGAATTCAGCGAAGCGTGGAGGGAGTTCATGATGGGAAGGTCGAAGTTGTTCGATGAGATCTGCTCCGAGAAGCGCGGGGTTGACTCTTCCGTTCTGGAGCAGACCATCGGGCTCGCGGTGGAGATCGCCCGCGAAGGCAGGGAGGGGCGCAAGATCGGGACGCTCTTCGTGGTCGGGGACTCGGACGAGGTACTCCGGCGGTCCAAACCCCTGATCCTGGACCCCCTGCACGGCCATCCCGAGGAGAGCAAGTACATCTCCGACCCCGACATGCGGGAGACGCTCAAGGAGCTCGCGCAACTCGACGGCGCCTTCGTCGTCTCCAACGAGGGTGTCGTACTTTCGGCGGCCCGCTACATAGACACCGTCTCCGACCGGCTGAACGTGCCGCTCGGCCTCGGAAGCCGGCACATGGCCGCCGCCTCCGTCTCGCGGCAGACGAACGCTGTGTCGGTTGCGGTCTCCGAGTCTTCGATGGTCAGGATGTTCGACGATGGGGATTTGATCTCTGAGATTGTCCCGGAATTGTGGATGTTCAACGACTACAACACCCGCGTCAGGGGCCGCACCTTCACCCGCCAGGAGGACGACATCACGGTTATCGGCCGTGCCGAGTAGCCCGCAAGACATCCTGGACTTCTGGTTCGGGCGCGAAGACGAGCCCGGCTACGGTGAGTTCCGCGACGCCTGGTTCCAGAAAAACGAGGATTTCGACCACGAAGTAACCTCGCGATTCGATGAGGACTACGAGCGGGCCGCGGACGGTGAACTCGACGGCTGGCGCGAGGAGGCCCGGAGCGCGCTGGCCCTGGTCATACTGCTGGACCAGTTTCCCCGCAACATGTTCCGGGGCGACGGAAAGACCCACGCTATGGACGCGAAGGCGCTCGCCGCGGCCGAGTACGCCGTTGAGCGGGCGCTGGACCGGGAGCTTCCGGCCTTCCAGCGCATGTTCCTGTACATGCCATTCATGCACAGCGAGGACATCGAGACCCAGCGCCGCTCCATCGAGCTATTCGAACGGCTGGCGGCGGAGGACGGCGCACCAGACCTCACGTCGTACGCCACCGGGCACAGGGACATCGTGGAGAAGTTCGGGCGTTTCCCACACAGGAACGCTATTTTGGACCGGGAGACCACGCTGGAGGAGGCCGAGTTCCTGACGCAACCGGGTTCCTCGTTCTAGCTTGATGCTTCTGGAGGGGGTTCGGCCGTGGCGAACATAGGCAGGCCGCCATGCGATGCGGGCGTCATCCGTTCGAGGAAAGCGGACGCGCCTTGCGATCCAACGGTGGGACCGTGGGTTCTGGCGGCGACCATCATCGGGTCCGCGATGGCCTTCATAGACGGCACCGTAACCAACGTCGCGCTGCCAAGCATCCAGACCACGCTCGAGGCTACGGCCGTGGACGCGCAGTGGATCGTGGAGTCTTACGCACTGTTTCTGGCGGCCCTGATCCTGGTCGGCGGTTCTCTGGGCGACCAATACGGCCGTCGCCGCATCTTCACGCTCGGCGTCGCGGTCTTCGCGCTCGCTTCGGTCGGATGCGGCATCGCCATGAACCCGGAGCAACTCATAGTGGCGCGGGCCGTGCAGGGCGTCGGCGGCGCGATGCTCGTGCCTGGGTCGCTCTCCATCATCAGCGCGTCTTTCGACGGAGACCAGCGTGGCAAGGCCATCGGCACTTGGTCAGGCTTCTCCGGGATCACGGCGGCGATCGGGCCGGTGCTCGGCGGGTATCTGGTCGAGAACGTTACGTGGAGGGCTGCGTTCCTCATAAACGTGCCGCTGGCCGCGGCCGTGATCTACATAGCCTACCGCCACGTCCCCGAGAGCCGCGACCCTGACGCCCGGAAACTGGACATACCCGGAGCGCTGCTGGCTACGCTAGGGCTCGGCGCACTGGTCTTCGGCCTGATCGAATCCCAGAGCAGCGGGTTCGGAGACTTGCTCGTGATCGGAAGCCTGATCCTGGGTGTCGCGGCTCTCGGGGCGTTCGTCCTGGTCGAGTTTCGGTCCCGGGAGCCGATGATGCCGCTCTCTCTGTTCCGTTCACGCAACTTCAGCGGGGCGAACTTGCTGACGCTGCTTCTGTATGCGGGCCTCGGTGGAGCGCTGTACTACTTCCCATTCGTGCTGATACAGGTCCACGGCTACTCGGCAACGGCGGCTGGATCTGCGTTCCTGCCGTTCGTGATCATTACGTTCTTCATGTCGCGGTGGGCCGGTGGGCTGGTGACGCGCTATGGGGCCAGGATACCGCTCGTGCTTGGACCGGTCATCACTGCCGCTGGATTCCTGATCTTTGCCTTACCCGGAACGGGTGGCTCCTACTGGACGACGTTCTTCCCCGCGGTCGTCGCGATGGGCTTCGGGATGTCGCTCGTCATAGCCCCCCTGACCACGACGGCATTGAACTCGGTCGAAGGAAGGCACTCGGGGCTCGCGTCCGGCGTGAACAACGCCGTCTCACGGACGGCCAGCCTGTTCGCCATCCCGCTGCTCGGCATCTTCGTGTTCGCGGCGTTTTCGGCCAGCCTGGACAGCAAGGTATCCGGCCTCGACCTCCCGCAGTGGGCCGTCCAGCAACTGGAGTCGGAGAAGGTGGACCTCGGGGCGGCGGAGGTTCCGCAGGGTATCGGTGCGGAGACCGCTGCGAGGGTGGATCGGGCTATAGCCCAATCGTTCGTGTCGGGTTTCAGGATTGCCATGTACTTGGCGGCGGCGCTCGCGCTGGTCAGCTCGCTGACGGCAGCGATCATGATCGAAGGTAAAGGGAAAGCTGTCCGCACCGGGGAGGGGCGCGAAGGCGGTGGCCAAGCGGCCCCCGCGTAGAAAGGAAACACGTGTTCCGCCTGAGGAATAGTTGTTCCCACACGGATCAGATCCGGAACGTCGAGCCCAGCGCCGACGGCTGCGAAGACTGCCTGAAAACAGGAGATACCTGGGTCCATCTCCGCGAATGCCTCTCCTGCGGCCACGTCGGCTGCTGCAACTCCTCGAAAAACAAACACGCGTCCCTTCACTTTCACGACAGCGGTCATCCCATAGTCCAGTCGTTCCAGCCAGGAGAAGACTGGCGCTGGTGCTACGTGGATGAGGTGGTGGTCTAGCCGCATCGTGCGCGGAGAACTGGCCCGCAGGACCGCGACGGACGCCGACTTCTTGCGGCGGGCGAGGCGGGATCTCGAAGGCACGCTCGGTACGGCTACCGGCTCACGGCCGAAGAACTGCGCTCCGTGAGAGAAGTACAGCAACGCACAGGCGGGATGCGCGACGCAGAAGTTGCTCGGGTGCTGCTGGACGGGCTGCGGGAGCGGCGCAGTGTATCCCCAGTTCGGCCATCCGTCCCGACCTGGCGCGGAACACATCAGGCAAAGCCGGGAAAACCGGGACGCTAGACCATCCGGCGCCATTGGAAATGGAAGGAGAGCGTAATGAACATCGGGATAATCGGATCGGGGAACATCGGGGCGACGACGGCGCGGCTCTTCGCCCGCGCCGGTCACAACGTCGCAATCAGCAACTCGCGCGGGTCGGAGTCGCTGCGGTATCTCGTATCGGGCATCGGCGGGAACGCCCGCGCCGCGACCGTGGATGAGGCCGCGGACTTCGGCGAGGTGGTTCTGCTGGCGATACCGTTCTACGCTTACGAAACACTGCCCGCGGATCGGCTGTCGGGCAAGATCGTGGTTGACGCCAACAACTACTATCCCGGACGCGACGGCGAGATGGATTTCGGTGGCCGCACATCGAGCGAAGCGGTCTCCAGCCACCTGCGCGGCGCCCGTCTCGTCAAGGCATTCAACACAATGTACTATCAGACGCTTGCCACGGAGGGCAAGGAACCGGAGCAGGATCGACTGGTCCTCTTCGTGGCGGGCGACGATGAGGACGCGAAAGCCACGGTGTCGCGTTTGATCCGGGAGATCGGCTTCGCCCCGTTGGACACGGGTCCGCTGGCGGAAGGAGGCCGCCGTCAGCAGTCGGACTCGCCCATCTACAACAAACCGATGACAGAAGAGCAGGCCCGCCAAGCGCTCGGCGGAACAGCCTGAACCCTGGAGAGGGGAAACAGCATTGACGACCATGATCGTGCTGGTCAACCTGAAGGAAGGCGTAAACCCCGAAGACTACGAAACCTGGGTCCGGGACTCATACGCCCCGGCCGCGAGGAGCCTCCCCTCCGTTTCGGACTGGCGGAACCACCGCGTAGGCGGTTTGCTTGGCACAGACGCCGTACCACCATACCGCTACGTCGTGACGCTAGAGGTGGACGACATGGAGAAGCTCGGGCGGGAAATGGCGTGGAAGGAGATGCAGCGTCTCCTCTCTGAACTGCATGATTTCGCGGAAGTTACGCAACTGGTTGCGGAGAGGTTTGTGTAAGAACGAAGTAAGTACCGCTGGCACCGGCGGATTGGAGACGGGACGTGTCTGAGGTCGAGATAATCCTCGTGTTGCTCGCTGGCGTGACCGGGCTCGCCGCGCTGGCGCGCAGGATCAAGATCCCTTACCCGATTCTGCTGGTGCTTGGCGGTCTCGCGCTTGCCTTCGTGCCGCACCTACCAGAGATAGAGTTGGACCCCGAGATTGTATTCGTAGTCTTCCTGCCCCCGCTTCTCTTCTCGTCAGCGTACTTCACCTCCTGGCGGGACTTCCGGGCGAACCTGCGCCCCATAGGGCTGCTCGCCGTCGGCCTCGTACTGACGACGACGGTGGGCGTGGCGGTCGTCGCCCATCGAGTCGCTGGCCTCCCGTGGGCGTCAGCGTTCGTGCTGGGTGCCATAGTCTCCCCCACCGATGCGATCGCTGCAACCACCATCGCCCAGCGTCTCGGGGTGCCTAGACGGATCGTCACGGTTCTCGAGGGAGAGAGCCTGGTCAACGACGCCACGGGCATCGTCGCCTACCGGATAGCGCTTGGCGTGGTGGCGGGCGCGGCCTTCTCGCTCACCGAATCTGTCCTTTTGTTCGTGGTGGGCGCTGCCGGCGGGATCGCGGTCGGCCTGGCGATCGGGTGGCTGACCATCAAGACGCTCACGTTTTTGGACGACGCGCCGGTCGAAACGGTGGTGACGTTGCTTGCGCCCTTCGCGGCTTATCTCGTGGCTGAGGAGGGTCCGCACATCGTGTGGCACGAGTTGCTCGGGCTCCCCGGTGATCCATTCTTCTCGGGTGTGCTTTCCGCTGTGGCGGCAGGCATCTACGTTGGGCGCATGAGCCCCACGCTGTTTTCTGTCACGTCGCGCCTGGAGGGTGGTCCGGTGTGGAACGTCGTGATCTTCATCCTGAACGGCCTTGCCTTCGCCCTGATCGGGCTGCAGCTACCGATAATCCTGGAGGGGCTTTCAGAGTTCACGGCCTCCGACCTCCTGCTCTACGCCACGCTCGTGAGCCTGGCCGTGATCCTGGTGCGCGTGGCGTGGGTGTACCCCGCAACGTACGTGCCGCGCTGGATGAGCCGTTCGCTGCGGGAGCGCGACCCTGCTCCGCCACCCGGTCCCGTGGCCGTCATCGCCTGGACTGGGATGCGGGGTGTGATCTCGCTCGCGGCAGCCCTCGCGCTTCCGCTGAACGTACCGGGGCGCGACCTCATCCTCTTCCTCACCTTCTCCGTGATCCTCGCGACGCTAGTAATTCAGGGGCTTTCCCTGCCGGTCCTGATACGGGCTCTCAAGCTGGAGGATGATGGATCCACAGAGAAGGAAGAGAACAAGGGCCGCATCAAGGTGGCCGACGCGGCCATCGCGCGCATCGAGGAGCTTGCCGAAGAGGAATGGGTGCGCGAGGACACGGCCGAGCGCATACGCGGTCTCTACAACTACCGGCGCAGCCGCTTCAAGATTCGCTTCGGCGCGGAGGATGAGGACGGGATCGAGGAGCGATCCACAAACTACCAGCGCCTGCTGCACGAGCTGTTGCAGGCCCAGCGGGACGAGTTGATCCGGCTGCGCGACGAAGGCTACATCGGGGACGAAGCCATGCACCGCATCGAGCGGGATCTCGACCTCGAAGAAGCGCGGCTCGATGCCTAGAATGAGGGTTGAACGTGGACCCGTCGGCTGAAATAGAGTTCATGATCGTGCTTCTCGGGGCGGTGGTGCTGCTCGCGCAACTCGCGCGGCTGGTCAGGATTCCCTACCCGATCTTCCTGGTGCTCGGTGGCCTCGTCATCGGTTTCGCCATCCGGCTCGTTCCTGGGACACCGGAGATAGCCCTCCCGCCGGAGGTAATTTTCCTCGTATTCCTGCCGCCGCTGCTGAACGCGGCGGCCTTCTCGTCTTCGCCCCTCGATCTCAGGGCCCACCTGCGCCCGATCCTGCTTCTGGCGATAGGGCTGGTGCTCCTGACCATTGCCGCCGTCGCCGTGCTGGCCCACTTCGTGATGGGCATTCCCTGGGCCGCCGCCTTCGTCCTTGGCGCGGTCGTGGCCCCTACTGACCCGGTTGCGGCGGAGGCCATCTTCCGCCGCCTCGGCGTGCCGGACCGCGTGAGCACGGTCATCGGGGGTGAGAGCCTGATCAACGACGGTTCTGCCCTGGTCGCCTTCCGCATCGCCGTGGGAGCCGTGACGGGCACTGCTTTCTCCATCTGGCAGGCTGGCCTGAGCTTCTTACTGGTCGGTGGCGGCGGGGTTCTGCTAGGCCTGATTCTGGCCCGTATCTTCGCGCCCCTGTGGGGACGCATCGCCGACCCCTCCATCCTCATCGTGGTCTCGCTGGTGATGCCGTATGCGACCTACGTGGTGGCCGAGCACCTTCACGTGTCGGGCATTCTGGCGGTGGTGGCTTTCGGGCTCTACCAGGGGTGGCACTCCCCCACGCTGTTTCCAGGGGCTTCGGCGCGCCTGCAGGCGCTGGGGTTCTGGGGCGTGCTGACGTTCTTTCTGGACTCGCTGCTCTTCATCCTGGTCGGCCTCCAGTTTCCCTCCATCTTCGAGGGCGCGAGGGAGCAGAGCATCGGGGAGTTGATCCTCTACGCTGCGCTGGTGTGCGGCGTGATCATCGTGGTGCGAATGGCCTGGTTCTTCACTATCCCGTATGCCCACCCCATCATCAACCGTTTCGTTAAGATCAACTACCTGCGGGCGCCGTGGCGCGAGCGGGTGGTGATGGGCTGGAGTGGCATCCGGGGCGCCGTCTCGCTCGCCGCGGCCCTCGCCATCCCGCTTACCGCGAACGGTGAACCGTTCCCGCAGCGGGATCTCATCGTCTTCCTGACCTTCTCGGCAATCCTGGCGACGCTAGTGCTCCAGGGCCTGTCCCTGCCGTCCCTGATCCGGACCCTCAATCTGAAGGCCGACGAAGAAGCCCTTACCCTGTCGGAGCTGCGGGCGCGCGTCCGGTCCTCGCAGGCGGCCCTCGCCCGCCTCAAAGAGTTCGAGGAAGAAGGCCGTTTCCCCGAAAACAACAATGAGCAGATGCAGGAATACTACGAAAACCGTATAGAACGCTACGAGGCCGGCCTGGAGGCCGGTGGCACCACGGAGGAGTACGCCGCCACTTCAGCGTCGTGGCGTACCTGGAGGCGGGAACTTCTCTCCGCGGAGCGCGAAGAGTTGCTGTTGCTACGCAATACGGGTGAGATCAGCCCTGAAGTCATGCGCCGCATCGAACGCGACCTCGACCTCGAAGAATCCCGCATCGGCGGCTGATCCCGGACTTTCAGTATCCCAGCGCCAGCACGACCGCTATAATTAAGAGTTCCGCGCTACTCAGGCATACAATAATCGGAGCGTATGTGTATGAAGGAGACGGCTCCCCCAAGTTGAATGCCCGCGAACGTCATCACGGCGATGATAGTGCCGAAGACCGCCGCCGAAAATACCGGGGAGGTCGTTGTAATGGCGTTGGTGAAGGCGTGGAGGCGGCGGGCCCGGCGGCTAAAGTCCGAAACCTACGCCCTGTATCTCGCCTACAGGGACCCGCAGGTGCCCTGGTGCGACAAACTGTTCGCCGCCTTGGTGGGCTACGCCTTCAGCCCTTTAGACCTGATCCCGGACATCATCCCCGTGCTTGGTTACCTGGACGACGTAGTTCTGATACCGCTCGGCGTGATCGTCGCGGTGCGCATGATCCCCAATGACGTACTCTCCGAAAGCAGGCAAAAAGCGCGTGAAATGGTGGAGCGGGGCGAGCGGCCCGTAAGCCGGGTGGCCGCCGTCTTCATCGTCGTCCTCTGGCTGGCCCTGGCAGCGTTCCTCGCCCTCGCTGTGGTGAGGATGGTAAGGGGTTGAAAAGTTGCAAACTTACTACGAATCTCAATACGCTAGGCGCAAGATATCCAGCGCCTCTTCTCCCCGATCACCATACTCGCCTGAGATCCTGCTCAGGTCCTCTTCCGGTACATCATATTCGCTGAGCCTGTTCGGGAGCCCGAGTTCCTCGATCAGCGCCGCGACACGCTCCGAAGGTTCGCCCCCAAGGGTGTCCGCCAACCTCGCCCATCGCTCCGTCGGAATGTTATCCCTCATCACTTCCAGGCTCGGGGCAAGGGTGATGCACGAGGTGATGCCGTGGGGAACATTGTAGCTGGCCCCGATCCTGCGCCCCAACTCGTGGGATAGTCCCATCGGCGTATTCAGCGGGCCGAAGTAGGCGAGCCAGGCGGCGATCTGGAGTTCCTGGCGGAGATCCAGGTTTTCGGGTTCCCGCTTGGAGCGCGGCAGATACTCCAGCAAACGCCTCGCGCCTTCGAGGCCGGTTACGTCGGTGATGGGGTGCTCGCGGCCGTAGAGGAAGCCTTCGACCGCGTGATCGAGGGCCCTGATGCCGGTCGAGATCCAGAGCTCCTCGGGCGTGTGCATCGTAGCTTCCGGGTCGAGTATGACCACGGGCGGAACGGCCTTTACGTCTGCGAAGCCACTCTTTTTGCCGGCCGCCTCGTCTGTTACGCCGATCCTCTGCGCCCACTCGGCGCCTGACAATGTCGTCGGGACGGCGACCTGCGCAGGATAATCCAGTTGCCGGGCGACGGCTTTGGTCCCGTCGATAACGCTGCCGCCGCCGACGCTCACGAGCAGGTCCGCGCCGGACATCTCGGCTTCACTGGCGGCTGCTTCGACAGCGCTTCCTGGTGTGTGCTGGCCCATGCCAGCGCAGGTTCCGGCGTGTTTGTTGCCGAGCAAGTCCTCGACGCGCCGGATGAGGTTCGTGTGCTCGTTGAGGGTGCGCCCGGTTATGATGAAGGCCCGATCCGAAGACTGGGCCTCCTCTTCCAGCTTGTTCAGGCTTCCCGCGCCGAAATGAACGCGGCTCGTCGGCAGGGAAGCGTGGGTTCCGGGTTTCACGCCCCGGATTCTACACCTGTGGATACGTGATTAAGCTGCAGCCCTCTCCCAGCCGTGCCCACGGAGGTACTGCTCGAGGGAGACAAGGCCGGGATGTTCCTTCCGCAAGGCGGCGATGTCGGCCTCGTAGCCAACGTCGTTGAACCAGCGGTACATAATGACACCCTCTTCACCCATCTGCTCCCTGAATTGATCCCAGGGCACCTGGAAGTGGTTCACCTCTCGACCGATAACGCTGGAGAACGTGGTCGCGATCTCGGGCATGGTCAGCTCGTCGCCGGAGATGTCCACCTCGCGCCCGATCCAACCCTCCGGGTCCTCGAAGGCCATCGAGACGAAGACGCCGATGTCTTCACTGTCGATCATCTGGAATGGCTTTTCCAGGTCGAGCGGCTGCGGCAGCGTGCCGCCCAGGATCGGCTCCCGCATCCACTCCCAGTTCTGCATGAAGAACGCAGGACGCAGGACCGTAAGCGGAAGTCCCAGACTCCGCACGTGCTCTTCGACCTGCCACTTGCTTTCGAAGTGCGGGATGCCCGTATTCCTGTGCGCGCCGCCTACGGAGCTGTAGACGAAGTGTGAAACGCCGGCGGCCTTCGCGGCGTCTGCGAGCGCCTTGCCCTGCCGGAGCTCGCCTTCTGAACCGATCCCCCAGAACTGCTGCACCGAGAACACACCGTACACGCCTTCGAGCGCCCGTTCGAGGGATTCGTGATCTTCGAGGTCTCCCTCTACTATCTCTGCGCCGCGTTCCGCCAGTTCCCTGGCCGCTGGCTTGCCCGCGTCGCGGGTCAGCGCCCGCACGGAGATGCCGCGATCCAGCAACTGCCGCGCCACAGCTCCCCCCTGCTGTCCCGTCGCCCCGCTTACCAGGATAGTGTTTCCGTTTGCCACGACTTCTCCTTTTCTCTACCTAGCTGCTAAAACAGCGACAGCGGCCAGGCCGCCGCGCCATACATCAGGGCCAGGGCCGCGCCCGTGAGCCCGAAGTTCTTGAGGAAGTGGATCCGCTCGCCCATGCGCTGGTCCGGGTCTTCGATGGCCCAGTAGTTGTGCATCATCAGCGACGTGGGGACGAGAAAGAGGATCACGAGCAAGAGCCCGATGACAGGCAGCACCCCGAGCAATACGGACGCCCCGCCAAGGATCAACATGACACCCGTGCCGCCAACTGCGAGCTGCGGCATCGGGACGCCCTTGAACTTCGCATATCCCGACATCGTTTGCAGGTTGGCGAAGTGATTGTAACCACTGTAGATGAAATATACGCCAAAGATGATCCGGCCTATCAACAACAGAACCGCCATATTCCCTCCTTCTCTAAATACCCTCGCTCCGGCCAAGGTAGAGCACGCCCCGGCTTACCCTGAACCCGGCCAGTGACAGCCGATTTCTTCCCAAGTTTCGTCCTGACCGTATCTCCTTTCATGAAAACGGACGTGCGTCCACTTTCAAGAGAGAGGGTAACGCGGTAGACTTCGTTCGTCAAGGATTTTCTGAGGTTGTGGTGATGGATCGGGCGGATACGAAACTTGGTGGGGGCTCGTGGAGCCTCGACCACCTGGGTCACGGGGAGGACCCCGGGCCAGAGCGGAAGGACGCGGCGCGAAACCGGCAGGCCATAGTGGAGGCGGCACGGACGCTTTTCGAGGAGCACGGCGTGACGCGCGTGACGATGGAGCAGGTGGCCAGGGCGGCCGGGGTCGGGAAAGGCACGCTCTACCGCCGTTTTCCGAACAAAGGTCTGCTCTGCCAGGCGCTCCTCGACGCCCCGACCCGTGCCTTCCAGGAAGAGACGATGAAGCTGCTCGGCCAGCAGGGCATGGGGCCAATGGAAAAGCTTGACGGCTTCCTGGACTGGCTCGTATGGTTCACGGAGGAGAACCTGGATCTCCTCTACGGTGGTAACGAACCGCTGTGCGGCGCGGATAGAATCTCGCGCTACGCCCATCCCGCCTTCGACTGGAGACGATGGACCGTACTCGGACTCCTGCGCGAAGCCGAACGGGAAGGGGAGTTGAACCCCGACCTGGATCTCGAATACATCGCCGCGGCCATCCTCACCCCGCTCGACCTTGACTTCTTCTACTACCAGCGCCGCGTGCAGGAGATACCGGTCCAGCGCATCAGCGCCGGCCTCCGCTCCCTGGCGCCGGGCGAACGAGACGGCTGATACAGATAAGAAAAGGAGAGGACATGCAGCTAGGCGGAATACATCACCTCACGGCGGTCACCACGGATGCTGCGGCGAACGTGGACTTCTACACGCAGGCGCTCGGGATGCGGCTCGTCAAGAAGACCGTAAACCAGGACGACGTGTCCGCATACCACCTGTTCTACGGGGATGAGCTTGGCAATCCGGGGACCGAGGTCACGTTCTTCGACTGGCCGCAGTTCAGGATTGCTCCCAATCATCCGGGAGCCGGTGAGATTTCCGAGACCGCCCTCCGCGTCCCTGACCGCGCCGCGCTGGAGTGGTGGGCGCAGCGCTTTACCGACCTGGGCGTGGGCCATGGCGAAATAGAGGAACGCGACGGGCACCCAACCCTTCCCTTCACCGATCCCGAGGGCCAGCGGCTCCGGCTTCTCGCGGACGAAGGAACCGGCGTCCCATCCGGCGCCCCGTGGGACGCGAGCCCCGTGCCCCGCGAGTCTGGCATAACGGGCCTCGGGGCCGTAGACCTGACCGTGCGCGAGATCGAACCGACCGCATGGGTGCTCACAGAGGTACTCGGGTTTCGCAGGGTAGAAGAGTACGAAGAGAACGGCCTGTCCGCCGTCCTCTTCGAGGTTGGGCCGGGAGGACCGGGGGCGCAGGTTCGAGTCTTGGGGCGGCCTGATGCTCCGGTGGCCCACCTGGGGCGTGGTGGGGTGCATCACGTCGCCTTCCGCACGCCGGACGAGGATGAGCACGCCGCCTGGGGCAAGAGGATACGGGCCCACGGCATCGGAGCCACGCCGGTTATAGACCGCTATTACTTCAAGTCCATATATTTCAGGGAGCCGGGTGGCATACTGTTCGAGATCGCTACCGACGGCCCCGGCTTCGCCACAGACGAGGACGCGGAGCACCTCGGAGAGCGGCTCTCGCTCCCGCCGTTCCTCGAACCGCGACGCGCGGAGATAGAGGCCGGCCTGACGCCCGTCGCCACCGGAGGAAGCGCCACCGCACGTTAGGTACGCCTCCGTCGCGGGTATTCAGGCCCGCATCGATGAACACTGACAAATCGAGGTAGCGAAAGGAAACTTGCATGGGTAAAGAAGAAGATCGCCTGAGTAGCCTGGCGACGCTGGTGATCCGGCTGGTGCTCGGCGGGTTCATGGCCGGGCACGGAGCGCAGAAGCTGTTCGGTTCCTTCGGCGGGCCGGGCCTCGAAGGCACTACGCAGATGGTCGAATCTCAGGGCCTTACGCCCCCGAAACCGTGGGCCGTCGTGGGCGGGGCCGCCGAGCTCGGCGGCGGCATCCTTACCTCGCTCGGGCTTCTCAATCCGCTCGGCCCCATCGGGATCATCGCGGCGATGGCGATGGCGGCGAAGACGGTCCACGGTGGACAGCCGATCTGGGTGACCGAGGGCGGCGCGGAGTTCCCCGTTACGAACATGGCGGCCGCCACGGCCCTCATGCTGGGCGGCCCCGGCAGGTACTCGGCGGATCAGGCGTTCGGCCTGAAGGTTCCGACCTGGATCTCCTTCCTGGCCCTCGTCACCGTTATCCTGGCGGTCCTCTACGGCCCCGCGAACGAGGACGAGGAACCTGCCGGCCAGGAGAGCAAAGGCGAACCTGGAGCTTAGCCACCCGAAAACCGTACTTTCGATATGGAGCGGGAGCTTCTCGAATCGGAAGCTCCCGCCCTAGCTTTACTTCACCTCCACAAACAGCTATACCTTCGGCGTGTCCGAGACGGAGAAAACCAGCAGGCGTGAAGCCATGCGCGAAAGGCTGCGGAGGCGTCCCCGCATCCGGCCAAAGGTGTACGGGTATCTCTCGGAAGAGAAAGAGTCGCTGCGGCAGGGGTTCGCGGCCCTGTTCCTGTCCTCGGCCGGGGAGCTCGTCGCGGGCATCGTGCTGGCCGGTATCTCCGGGATACTGGGCGAGCTGGTCGGACTCGCGGTCTTGATCCCGGCTGCTATCGGGATGCGCGGGGCCATCTTCGGGGCGATGGGCAGCCGTCTCTCGACCTCTATCCAGACCGGCCTCTTCGAGCTGAACCTGCGGCGCGGCGTGCTGGCCGAGAATGCTCAGGCTGCCGCCGTGCTCTCGCTCGTCTCCGGCGTATTTCTGGCGTTTCTGGCCCGGTTTTTGTGCGGCGTGCTGGGCGTCCCGACGGAGTTGACGGTGCTGGATTACGTGGTGATCTCAACCACCGGAGGCATCCTGGCCGGGGTTCTTCTGCTCGGCATCACCGTGGTCGTTGCACGGCTCTCCGTCGCCCGGGGCTGGGATCTGGACAACATCGCCGCGCCCATGCTCACCGCCGCGGGCGACATCCTGACGCTCCCGGCGCTCGTTCTCACGACGTACCTCATCGGCATCCCCATCTTCACGAACGGGCTTGCTTTCGCCCTGATCCTGATTTCGGCCATCGCCGTCACGCTCGGGTTCCGGCTCGGCGTGGCGAACCTGAAGCGCATCCTGGCCGAGAGCCTGCCGCTGCTGGCGCTGACGGGGACCGTGACGATCCTGGTCGGCCTTGCCCTGCAGGAACGCCACGAACAGTTTCTGGCGTACCAGTCGCTACTTATACTGCTCCCCGCTTTCCTGCAGGAGGGCGGCGCCCTCGGCGGCATCCTCTCCAGCCGTCTCTCTTCCAAGGTCCACCTCGGCCTGCTCGCACCGCGCGGCATCCCGGAGTGGGGCGCTTTCAGGGACTTCACCCTCACCTATATCTTCGCCACCGGCGTGTACATTTTCATAGGCGGCGCCTCGCACTGGCTGGCCGTCCTGCTCGGACAGACATCGCCGGGTTTCGTGAAGATGCTCGGCATAAGCGCGCTGGCCGGGCTCATAGCCACGACGGCCTCGGTGCTCGCCGCCTACTATGGCTCAACCGTGAGTTACCGGTTCGGGCTCGACCCCGACTCTTACGGAATCCCGATCATCACGGCTGCGGTGGATCTGCTCGGGTTCATGAGCCTTATAATTGCCCTCATAGTCTTCGGATTGGCAGGTTAGAAAGTGCGAGACACGCGACGCGACTCAGGACCCCGCAACCTCAAGGATATGCTCGCCGAGGCAAAAGACACCTCGGAGCTCATGGTGGACCTGGCCTACGCTGCAATCTTCTACAACTCCGAGGACATCTCCGAGGAGGTATCCCGCCTCGAAGACCTTCTGAACTCGCTCGTCTTCGACATGCGGACGCTGGCGATTTTGGCCGCCAGAAGCCCCGCCGACTCGGAGCAGATGGCTGGCATCCTGCAGGTCGTGCAGGACATAGAGAAGATCGGCAACGCCGCCAACGACATAGCCAAGATCGTGGTGAAGAGGCTCGGCATACCCAGGGAGCTCTTGCACGACATCCCGGAGGCGGAGGAGATCCCGTCCCGCGTCCGCATCCACCCGGACAGCGCCCTCGACGGCCGTTCGCTCGGCGAGGTCGACCTGCCCGTGGAGACGGGAATGCGCCCCATCGCCGTCCGTTCGGACGAGGAGTGGAACTTCGACCCTGAACCAGAGGACATGCTACGCGCGGGCGACGTGCTCTTCCTTCAGGGTCCGCCCGAGGGCGTCGCGGAGGTCAGGGAGATGGCCGGCGCCAGCCCGTTGCCGCCGCCCGAGCCTGACGTAGGTGGGAGCCAGCTCTCGGAACTGGAGCGGGCCGTGGACATCCTGATCGAGATGAAGAACCTCTCCGAGGTGGCCGTCGGGCTCGCGTATTCGGCGCTGCTGTACGGGGATGCCGGGCTCGCCCGCGAGGTCGTCTCCATCGAGAACGAGATGGACGAGATGCGATACCGGCTGGAACGCTGGATCCTGCTCGCCGCCCGCCACATAGACGACTCGTCGCGGCTGCGCGGCATGCTGCACCTGGCGACCGCGTCCGAGGCCATCACGGACTGCGCCATGGAGATGGTTTGGATGGTGGAGAAAGGAGAAGACATCCACCCGGTTCTCTCCGCCGCCGTCGGGGAGTCCGATGAGATCGTACTAAAACTCACGGTCTCCCCCGGCTCCCCCGCCGACGGCAAGAGCCTCGAAACCCTGCAACTGGAGACCGAGACCGGAATGTATGAGCTTGCCGTGAACCGCGGCGGTCGATGGACGTACCGCCCGCGTGACTCTTACGTCCTGCGCGGCGGCGACACGCTGCTGGCCACCGGCGTCCCGGAGGGGCTCGAACCCCTGGCCGATCTCTTCGGCCAGGAGCTCGAAGAACTGGAGAGATAATCCGGGGCGGGTCGCACAAGCCGGGCATTGCTGGCTCGCGGGATTTGCCCGCCCGGACGGCCATCTTCTGGGCCCCGCTGACGGCGCTCGGCATCGTTCTGTACCTGGGTTTGATGTCCTTGTTCTCCAGGCTGCCGCTGGATCTCGTAGAAGGTTCGAACGACCTCCGGATATACCGCGCCACCGGCGAAGCCCTGCTGCGGGGTGAGATCCCCTACCGCGATTTCTTCATCGAGTACCCGCCCGGCAGCTTCCTGACGTTTATCCCCCCCGCCGTCCTCTCGACGAACGCAACCGGCTTTGCCGAGAGTTTCGCCTCCGAGATGGCGCTCCTGCTCGTGGCATCCCTCATCTTCGTCGCCCTCACCGCCAGAAACAGCGGCGGGTTCCCGGCCTGGCCGGTCCCGGCGATCACCTTTGCGCTCTGCGCGCTCATGCTCTACCCGGTCGCCGTCACCCGCTTCGATGCGATCGTCGCCTTTACCCTGGCCGTGGCCGCATGGTGCGCCGCGCTCGGCGGGAGATACCGCCTGATCGGTTTCGCTGCGCTCGGGCTCGGCGCAGCGGCGAAGCTGGTTCCAGCACTCGCTACCGTGCCGCTCGCACTGATTCGCAGGAACGGTGATAGGGGCCGGTTTCAGGCGATATGGGGATTCGCCGTGTTCTTCGCGGTAGTGGCGCTGTTCTTCGTACCGGCGTACCTGCTCGGTGGGGATGAGCTTGCGCGGAGCTTCGCCTACCACGCGAACAGAGGATTGCAGGTGGAGAGCCTGGGAGCTTCGGTGCTCGCGGGGCTGGGCTTTGTCACGGACACGCCCTTCGCATTTGGAGCCTTCGAGGTTCGGGGGCCTGGCGCGGAGTTCCTGACCAGCCTGAGCTTTCCGGTTACCGCCGTTCTCCTGCTTCTGACGGCGTCGCTCGCCTACCGGGAACATCGGATGGGGAGGCTCGACACGACGCGGTTCCCCCGCTACGCGGCGGCGCTTATACTGGCGTTCATGCTCGGCTCGAAAGTCCTGTCTCCGCAGTACGTGATCTGGCTGCTCCCCCTCGTGCCGCTGGCGTTCGGTGGGTTCACCGGGCTCGGGATTTCCGCTGTTTTCCTGACCGTCTGCTGGACGACCACGCAGGTCTATCCGCTCCATTACGCTGACCTGCTGGAAGGCCGGCCACCGGGCGTGGAGCTTCTGCTCACCCGCAACTTTCTGCTCGCCGTTCTGTGGGCCGCCATGCTGTTCCTCCCGTCACGGCACCGTGGGAAAGCGGCCTCTTCGTGAAGATGATTCTCCGGCCGCTGATCATCCTGCTGGCCCTGAGCCCGCTGCTACTCAGCTTCACGCCGGGGCCGCAACTCAGCGAGCTTCAGGTCAGGGAGAGGGTCGAGCGGACCCCGGCGGTCGCGGATTTCGCCTCCAAACCCACGGTGGAAATCTCCACGTACTACGATTCGGGCTCGGACGCCTGGCACGTATTGCTCAGGGAGGATGCCTCCGACAGCATAGTCGCGAAGTTCGAGATCTCGGACGACACGGGGAGGGTGAGGAACGTCGAGATCTCCCCCCGCGCGCACGTGCTGGAATATCCTGATCTTTCCGAGGACGAGGCGATCAAACTCGCCTCCGCGAACCCGGAGATCCGGGCCTGGCTCACCCACTACGACTCGTACTCCGCCGAAGCAGACTACGAGGACGGGGACTGGACGGTCCACTACCGCACCGAGGACTTCCGGAGCAAAGCTGAGAGAAACGACGTAGGCGGCGTCTACGACGAGAACACCGGCGAGAAGGAGATAGCTCGGGTCACCGTGGACGATGACACCTGGATTCTGGAGGACGTGTACACCGGGGATCAGGTCGGCTGGCAGATGGCCCGCGGCGAGTACGGCTCCTACGGCAAACAGGCCAACTACTGGTACGTGTGGGGGCCGCTGGCCCTCCTCTTTGCCCTCGCCTTCTGGCGGCTGGACAAACTGTTTTCCTGGCGAAACATGGATATAGTGGCGATGCTCGGGTTCCTGGTCTCGCACGGGTTCTTCCGGGCTGGGGATTCCTTCGAAGCGGTGCTGCTGTGGTATCCGCCCCTGATCTACCTTTTCATCCGAACCCTCCTGATGGGCTTCGGCGTCGGAGAGCGGGTGGAGAAGACGAGCAACTTCCCGGACGGGGTGCTCTTCGTCCTGGCCGCCGGCGCGGCTGGTCTCGTCCTCGGCCTCAACCTGGATGCCCGCGTCATAGACGTGGGTTACGCCGGCGTGGTGGGCGCCGACCGTATTCTGGACGGGGCCATGCCATACGGACACATGCCCTCCGACGTGGGCACGGGCGACACGTATGGGCCGCTGAACTACCTGCTCTACCTGCCGTTCGTCCTGATATTCGGGTTCACGGGCGAGTGGGGCTACCTCCCTGCGGCCCACGCCCTGACGGCCTTCGCCTTCGTCGCGGGCGCGCTGGCGATGCTCGTGGCCGGCCTGAGGTTCGCCGGGCGTTCGGGCGGGGCGGCGATGGTCTTTGCATGGACCATCTTCCCTTACACGCTCTACTCGTCCAACAACAACACAAACGACATCATCGTGGCGGCCGTTGCAGCCATCGGGCTGGCCCTGGCGACCTCCCCGATAGCCCGCGGGGCAACGGTGGCCGCGGGGTTCGCGATCAAACTGTACCCCCTGGTTCTGGGCCCGCTGTGGCTGATGCAGGACGGTAAGCGCCGCTCCGCCATTCTGGACTATCTCCTGGGCGGATTGGCCGTGATCTTCGCCTCCTTCTGGGTACTCTTCCTCGACGGCAACCCGCTGGAGGGAGCCCGGACGTTCTACGAGAAGACCCTCGCCTTCCAGGGCGACCGCACGAGCCCGTGGACCATTTACACGCAGGTACCGCAACTGGCTTTCCTGCAAACCCCGGTCACGGCCCTCGTCATCCTTCTCGGCTTCATAGTCGCCGTCGTGCCGCAAAGGAGGACGGTGCGCCGGCTCGCGGCCTTCTCGGCGGCACTCGTCATCGCGTTCCAGCTCACGGTCATCTACTGGTTCTACCCTTACGTGACGTGGTTCGAGCCGTTCGTGTTCCTCGCCCTCCTCACCGCAACCAACGAGAAGACGCCGCTGGACGGGAGCAGCCAACCGCCAGAAGCGGCCAGCAGCCAGCAACAAGGGGAGGCCGCGTGACGTTCGGTAAAGAGCCCATACTCAACATCATTGGGGATCTGGTGGCGCTCGGGCCTTTGAGGCGGGATCTGGTGGTGCTCTATCAGCGTTGGATCAACAACCTCGGCACGGTACGAACGCTCTCCATCATGCCGCGCCCGATGACGGAAGAGCAGCAAGGTGAATGGTACGAAGTGGCGTCGAAATCCCAAACCGACGTACCCTTCACCATCTACGAGCGATCCACCATGCACCCCATCGGCAACACCGTGCTGGCCGAAATAGACCTCCGCAACCGCAGCGCCATGTTCGGCATCCTGATCGGTGATCCCGACGCCCGCGGCAAGGGATACGGCACCGAGACGACACGCCTGATCCTGGACTACGCCTTCACCGCCCTGGGCCTACACAACGTGATGCTGACCGTCTTCGAATTCAACCCCGCCGGAATTCGGGCTTACGAGAAGGCAGGATATAGAGAGTGCGGACGGCGTCGTGAATGCCGCATGATGGGCGGGAAGCTGTGGGATGAGATCTACATGGAGTGCCTCTCCACCGATTTCCAGAGCCCCGTCCTCGGACAAACGTTCAGCCACGAACCGTAATGGAGCGAGTTCTCGAAACCAAACGCATGGTTCTGCGCCGCATGGAGATGTCCGACGTGGACGACCTTATGGGCATCTTCTCGGACAGCGAAGCCATGCGCTACTACCCCGGCACCAAGAGCCGTGAGGAGGCCGAGGCATGGGTGCGCTGGACGCTACAGAATTACAGTGATTACGGCTTCGGGCAATGGGTGGCGATCTTGAAGAGTTCCGAAGAGTTCGCGGGCCAGTGCGGCCTTACCGTGCAGGAGGTCGAAGGCATCGAGGAAGTCGAGATCGGCTACCTCTTCCTGCGCAAACACTGGAATCATGGCCTGGCCACCGAAGCCGCCCGCGCTTGCCGCGACCACGGCTTCGCGCTCGGCCACGAACGGCTCGTCTCCCTCATAGACCCCCGCAACCTCGCCTCCCGCCGCGTCGCTGAGAAGGTCGGCATGATATTGGAGAAAGAAGTCAAGAAGTGGGGCAAGACCATCTGTGTCTACTCGGTAGACTTTACGCCGGGTTAAGACAGTGTTGGCCTGGAACCAATTGCTTCTCTGTATGCAACCACGATCTCATGGACTAACTGCATAGAGCAAAACAGCTTAATAGCGGTTAGCTCGCTGAAATTATTGAAGACGCCGTGAGATATGGCGTGGCGATTGGTAGAGTTCACAAACTCTTGATTCCAGAATTTGCCGTGATTGTAGAGTTCGTTCACCCGGAAGAGGGCATGGTGGAGTTTGATCTGGTCAACTCTCTGCCAACGTCTTCAGCGCGTATCACAGTAGTTGGGCTGATAGACGATAGCCGGCATGCTCGAAGTAACCTCTGGCGTCCCGGACACTTATCGCCGAGAGCGCTTCGCTCAGTACGTCCACCAAGGCGTCCTTGGT
>Ga0081539_10002225_pt1 | contig 28285 bp, 25 predicted proteins | sample TabmetS4T2R2_FD_71023 | JGI IMG/M metagenome (GOLD analysis project Ga0081539, IMG submission 71023) | Tabebuia heterophylla rhizosphere microbial communities from the University of Puerto Rico - S4T2R2 | ecosystem: Host-associated > Plants > Roots > Rhizosphere ... | reverse complement strand
CGTCCATCCCGGTACGCGAACCAGAACTCGAACTGGCGCGGTTCGAACGGCATACGCGCGGCGCGCATTTCGGCGACGATGGTGTCGCCGACATGAAGCGCGTTCACGCGCGTCTTCAACGCGCCATCAAGCGCGTTCACGCGCGTCTTCAACGCGCTACGCATCATGCTGTCGGGCCGGACCCGGGGCGACATCCCGTCGTCTCTGGTTGGGGTGCTGGCGGGTGGCGGTCCGCGGCACGCAGGGTTATGGCCCATGATCGTCGCCGGGGCTCAACAATGCGTTAACCGCCTATCGCGTGGGCCTTTTCACACCATGAGATTTTGCCTGCGACGCCTGTGTTCATTGAACGGGTGGAGGCGGCGGTCTATCAAATCAAACAAAACAACCGGGAGGGACGCTCATGGCTCCTTGGCTTTGCGTCGGCGCGTTCGCGCTCATGACGCTCACCGCGGCCGGCGCCGCACAGGCGCAGGACTATCCGGCGCGATCCGTGCGGCTGATCGTGCCGTTCGGCGCCGGCGGGCCGGCGGACGTGTACGCCCGTGTCATCGCGCAGCACCTGTCCGACCAGCTCAAGCAGCCCTTCGTGGTGGAAGACCGTCCGGGCGCAGGCTCGATCATCGGCACCGATGCGGTCGCGAAATCGGCCCCCGATGGCTACACGCTGCTCGTGATGTCGAATACCCACACGACCAATGAGTCGCTCGTCGCCAACAAGCCATTCCGGCTGATGCATGATTTCGTCCCCGTGGCGCCGATCAACTATTCCGACCTGATCATGGTGGTGCATCCCTCGGTGCCGGCGAAGGACCTGAAGGAGTTCATCGCGCTCGCGAAGGGAAAGCCCGGTACGTTGAACTACGCATCGTCGGGAGTCGGTACGCCGTATCACATGGCCGGCGAATTGTTCAAAGCGATGAGCGGGACGGACATCACCCACGTGCCGCACAAGGCCTCGGGCGATGCGCGCAACAGCGTGATCGGCGGGCATGTGCAGATGATGCTCGACGCGATCACCACCATGGCGCCGAACGCAACGGCCGGGCAGGTGCGGGCGCTGGCGACGACCGGGGTCAAGCGCTCGCAGTTGACGCCGGACGTGCCGACGGTCGCGGAAGCCGGTGTGCCGGGCTACGAGGCGACGATCTGGCTTGGCGTCATGGCGCCGACCGGCACGCCGAAGGAAATTGTGGACAAGCTCAACGCCGAGATCACCAAGGTCGTCAGCCGTGCGGACGTGAAGGAGGCCTGGGCGAAGCAGGGGGCCGTGCCGATGATGATGTCGCCGTCCGAGTTCGACACTTACCTGCGCGCCGACATCGACAAATGGGCCAAGGTCGTCGCGTCGTCCGGCATCAAGGCGAACTAGTCGGTCGCCCTTACCATTGCGTGCAGGAGGGCGCTTTCGCCCTACGCCAGACAGGTTCCCATGTTGCTGCCGGGGCGCTAATTAAGTCCTTGCTGTCATGAGATTTTAGGGTAGCCCTGCGGGGGCTTGTGGTTCATACTGCCGCCTGATTGGTCGGGCGGACTGGCACGTATGAGTCTTGATTGGCTTCCTGGGCTGGACCTTCCGCACGGGACGTTCACGATCCCGCTGTGGGCGGTCGGGGTCGTGGCGGCGCTGTTGCTGGCGCTGCTGGTCATCGCGGTGGTTCGCGCCGGGCTCAGCGAATTTGGCAGCCTCGTTTTCCGCGTTGCGGTGATCGTCCTCGCCGTGGTGTTCGGCTGGACCTACATCAGCCGTACCGGCGAGCATGATCGTGCCGAGGAGCGCCGCGCGCTCGACCAGCGCGCCGCCCAGCTCATCGGCCAGGCGATCGCGCCCGGCTCGCCGATGGCCTGCCTCGAGGCGACCAATACCGAAACCGTGGAAGGCAGCTGCGAGCGCGCCGTGTTCGCGAGCCCGGAAAGTGTCGCTGCGGCAACCGCCTATGTCTCGGCCCGGCTGTCGCTGCTCAGCGATGCGCACGAGTTCACGGCACGACGCGATCAGAGCTACGAGTCGCAGATCGCGGGCCTACGCCGCACCATCGCGGCGGATCGTTTTGGGCTCGCCTCGCAGGTTCTCGCGGTGCGCGACGGCTGCACGGCGGATGCGTGCGACGCCTTCGGGCTCGTCTATGACGACAAGAAGCTGCGCGCCAACATGAAGGATCGGCTGTTCGACGTGACGGTCGGGCGTTACGCGCTGAATTGGCCGGCGCGCTCGTCGCGTCCGGTGATGTCGTCGACGCCAAGCGGCGGCGGCGCATCGACCCCGGTCACGCCGCCGGGGCCGAACGTCCAGTTCCCGTCCTCGCAGTCGATCCCGCCGGTCAGCATCATGAACGCCGAGCCGGAGCGGCCGCCCCCGGCTCCGCCTGCGCCGCCCGCATCGGCAACGGCCTCTCAACCCGACGCTCCGCCGGCCCCGACCAACACGGCGCCGGCTTCCGCCACCAAGAAAGGCGCATCGCCGCCGCCGCGCGCGGCCGCCAAGAAGAACGCCTCGCAGCCGATGTCGCTCAATCCGGACGCCAAGTAAGCGGGCGTCTGATCCCGGCGCACGCGGGCCGGCCGGAAAGAATCACGCGCAGGCGGGAATTGCGCGGGCTGAGGACAAAACTTCCGACGTGGTCCCATTCGGGCGCGCTCTGCGCTAAACAGTCCTCATGTTTTCATCCGTCCTGATCGCCAATCGCGGCGAGATCGCGGTCCGCATCGCGCGCACCGCGCGCCGTCTCGGCCTGCGCGTCATCGCGGTCTATTCCGAGGCCGATGCCGAGGCGCCGCACGTTCGTCTCGCCGACGAGGCCTATCTGATCGGGCCGCCGCCGGCGCGCGACAGCTATCTGGTGATCGACAGGCTGATCGAGGTCGCGAGCCTCGCGCATGCGGATTGCATTCATCCGGGCTACGGCTTTCTCTCCGAGAACGCCCAGTTCGCCGAAGCCTGTGCGGCGGCCGGCGTCGTCTTCGTCGGGCCGCCGCCCAGCGCGATCCGCGCGATGGGCCTGAAGGATCAGGCCAAGGCGCTGATGGAGAAGGCGGGCGTCCCGGTCGTGCCGGGCTATCACGGCGAGATACAGGACCCGAAGTTTCTCAAGGATAAGGCCTACCGGATCGGCTATCCGGTGCTGATCAAGGCGGTCGCCGGCGGCGGCGGCAAGGGCATGCGTCGCGTCGACAAGCACGCCGAGTTCGACGCCGCCCTGGAAGGGGCCGCGCGCGAAGCGCAATCCGCCTTCGGCGATCCGCGCGTGCTGATCGAGAAATACGTGACCGCGCCGCGCCACATCGAGATGCAGGTGTTTGCCGACCGGCACGGCAATGTGGTGCATCTCAATGAGCGCGATTGCTCGCTGCAGCGGCGCCATCAGAAGGTGATCGAGGAGGCGCCGGCGCCCGGGATGAGCGCCGAGCTGCGCGCGCTCATGGGACAGGCCGCGACCGAGGCGGCGCGCGCGGTCGGCTATGAGGGCGCCGGGACGGTCGAGTTCATTGCCGACGGCGCGAAAGGGCTGCGATCGGACGGCTTCTGGTTCATGGAAATGAACACGCGGCTCCAGGTCGAGCATCCGGTGACCGAGGCGATCACCGGGCTCGATCTGGTCGAGATGCAGTTTCGCGTCGCGGCCGGCGAAAAGTTGACGCTTCGCCAGCAGGACGTGCGCATCAACGGGCACGCCGCCGAGGCGCGGCTTTACGCCGAGGATCCGGAGCGCAATTTCCTGCCCTCGACCGGCAAGCTCACGGTGCTGGAGCTCCCCGAACGCGACGGCGTACGGGTCGATGCCGGCGTCGTCGCGGGATCAATGGTGTCGCCTTACTACGACCCGATGATCGCGAAGGTGATCGCGCATGGACGTGATCGGGATGAGGCGCTCTCGCGCCTTGCGGCAGCGCTGGGTGAGACCATTGTGGTCGGGCCGCATGCGAACGTCGCCTTTCTCAAGGCGCTGGTGTCAGACGCCGCGTTTCGCGCCGGCGACTTCGATACCGGCTTCATCGATCGCAACCTCGCCGGGCTCACGCACATCGATCCCGCAACGGAAGCCGCGGCGATCGGGGCGGGGGTTGCGGCGCTGCTGCGCCCCGCGCGCGTGGCGGAGCGCGATGCGCGGCAGGACCTTTGGCAAGATCCTTGGTCGGCAACGGACGGCTTTGCGCTCGGGAGCCAGCGCGATCTCGATCTCGATATCGAGGTCGGCGGCCAACCGAAGAAGGCGAAGGTGATCTGGCAAGAAGGCGCGACGCCCGAGGTGACTGTCGACGGTGTCGCGGCAGGGCGGGCGAATGTGCGGATCGTGCCGGTCGGGCGTGGCGTGGTGGTGATCGGTGAGGGTGTGCAGCGCACCGTCGCGCTGAAGAGCTATGAATCTGTCGATGTCGATCACCTCGACGGTGACGGCGTCATCAAGGCGCCGATGCATGGCAAGGTGCTCGCGATCTTCGTCGAGACCGGCGCGAATGTGCAGAAGGGCCAGCGCGTCGCCGTGGTCGAAGCGATGAAGATGGAGCACGCGCTGCTCGCGCCGCATGACGGGATCGTCAGCGAGGTGACCGCCGAGGTCGGTGCACAGGTCGCCGAAGGCGCGAAAATCCTCTCGATCGGAGCGCTCGAATGACCACGCGTTGGATCGTCGCGGCGATGGCCGCCCTGGCGACCGTCAACGTGCGCCGCTGCACCATGTACAATCTGAACCCCTGAGCCTCTCATGCCCCTGCACCTGCTCAAGCTTTGTGTCGGCGTCGACTCCGTCAAGGAGCTCGAGGACTGGATCAAGCAGCGCCTGAAGCAAAAGCGAAAGAACGGCGAGAAGGCGGAGCACATCCACACCACCCGGATGGTGCCGAAGCGCGCCGACCAGCTTGTCGATGGCGGGTCGCTCTATTGGGTCATCAAGGGCGAGATTCTCTGCCGCGAGCGGCTGCTCGCAATCCGGCCGTTCACCGATAAGGACGGCATCGGCCGCTGCCGCCTGGTGATGGACGGCAAGGTGCACCTGGTCCAGCCGCGTCCATTCCGTGCGTTCCAGGGCTGGCGCTATCTGGAGGCGAAGGACGCCCCGAAAGATCTCGATCGCGCCGCACCCGGGGCGCGCAACATGCCCGAAGCGATGCGGCGCGAGTTGCGCGAACTGGGCCTCTTGTAGCCGTCCGCCAACCCGGTCAGACCGGGCCACGGCTTCGCGCAGGCGGGAAACCGGGTATCCACTTTTCCGGGATATGCGCTAGATTCCCTCCCCGACAGAACAAAAGCTGCTGGGAGGGCAACATGCTGCGCAGGGATGTATTGAAGGGGATGGCCGCGGCAGGTGCCGCCACCGCGATCGGAACGCGCGACGCGGCCGCGCAGGATGTGATCAAGATCGGCGCTTGCCTCTCGCTCACCGGCGGCTTCCAGACCGTGGGCCGTCAGGCGCTCGCCGGCGCCAAGCTCTATATGCAGCTCAATGGCGACAAGGTCGCCGGCAAGAAGATCGAGCTGATCATCCGCGAGGACAGCGGGGTGCCCGATGTCGCGCGCCGTGTCGTGCAGGAGATGATCGTCAACGACAAGGTGAACATCGTGCTCGGCGGCATCACGCCGACCGCGCTTGCGATCGGTCAACTCGTCACCCAGGCGAAGATTCCGACGGTTGTCATCATCTCGGGCGCCTCCGTCACGGTCGACCGTTCGCCGTTCATGGTGCGCACCAGTTTCACGCTTGGCCAGTCGTCGATGATCATGGGGCAATGGGCGGCGAAGAACGGCAGCAAGAAGGTCGTGACCCTGGTAAACGATTGGGCGCCCGGCGCGGAGGCCGAGACCGCCTTCGTCAATGCGTTCACGGCCGGCGGCGGCGAAGTCATGGAAAAACTCAAAGTGCCGCTCGCCAACCCGGATTTCGCGCCGTTCCTGCAGCGCATCCGCGACATCGGTCCTGACAGCGCTTTCATCTATTTCCCCGGCCAGCAGGGCGGCACGTTCGCGCGTCAGTTCAGGGAGCGCGGTCTCGACCAGGCTAACATCAAGCTGATCGGCCCGGGCGACCTGACCGATGATGACGAGCTACCGGGGCAGGGCGACGTGATGCTCGGCGTCATCACGGCGCATAACTACTCGGCCGCGCATCCGTCCGAGATGAACAAGAAATACGTCGCCGAGTTCAAGAAGACGAACAATTTCCGTCCGAACTTCATTTCGACCGGCGGCTGGGACGGTATGCACCTGATCTATGAGGCGCTGAAGAAGACCAACGGCGACACCGAGGGCGAGAAGCTGATCGCCACGATGAAGGGCATGAAATGGGAGAGCCCGCGTGGGCCGATCTCGATCGATCCGGAGACGCGCGACATCGTGCAGAATATTTACATGCGCAAGGTCGAGAAGGTGAACGGCGAGCTCTACAATGTCGAGTTCGCGACCTTCGAGGCCGTGAAGGACCCGCTCAAGAAGAAGGCGAGCTGAGCGCGCCTGGTAAGCCAGCGAGCCCGGAATCGTGGCTACGGATTCCGGGTCTGGTCCCTTCAGACCGTCCCCGAATGACGCAAGAATAGATAAGCCGATAGATAGGTCGAGCATGATCATTGAACGCCAGGAAGACGTCACCAAGGCCGTGCTGAAGGAACTGGAGCGCGCGCCGAATGCGCGCTTCAAGGAGATCCTGGGTGCGTTCGTGCGCCACATGCATGATTTCGTGCGCGAGTCGCGGCTGACCGAGGAGGAATTTCGCACCGCGATGAACTACGTCGTCGCGCTCGGCAAGGCGAGCAACGAGTCGCACAACGAGGCCGTGCTCATTGCGGGCTCGCTCGGTATTTCTTCGCTCGTCTGCCTGCTCAACAATGGCGACAACGGCGAGACCGAGACCGACGCGAGTCTGCTTGGGCCGTTCTGGCGCATGAGTTCGCCGGTGACGCCGAATGGCGGCTCGATCGTGCGCTCGCCGACGCCGGGCCTGCCGATGTTCGTCGACGCCTGGTTCCGCGACTGGAACGGTAAGCCGATCCAGGGCGCCGAGGTCGACATCTGGCATTCCTCCGCGGAGGGCTTTTACGAGAACCAGGATCCGATGCAGGCCGACATGAACCTGCGCGGCAAGTTCTTCACCGACCAGGACGGCCATATCGCGTTTCGCAGCGTGAAGCCGGCCGGCTACCCGATCCCGATCGACGGGCCGACCGGCGAGCTCCTGCGCGCGCAGGGGCGGCACAACATGCGCCCGGCGCATCTGCATTTCCTCGCCAGCAAGGACGGCTTCAAGACGTTGATCTCGCAGATCTACGTCGCGGACGACAAGTTCATCGACAGCGACGTGCAGTTCGGCGTGACGCGGCACCTGATCGGCGACTACGTCCTGCACGAGAACGAAAAGGCGCCGGCCGGCGACGTGAAGGGGCCGTGGTATTCGCTCAAGCGCGATTTCGTGATGGAGACGGGCGACTCGAAGCTGCCGCGTGCCCCAATCAGCGGCAAGGCGCGCGGCGAGCGGCCGAAGATCCCGCATTTGGCGTAAGTCGGTTTCGTAGCCCGGATGAAGCCATAACGCGGTCACGCGTTATGGCGAAATCCGGGAACCGCGTTGCCAAGCACCAAGTCAGCCCCGGATTACGCTTCGCTCCATCCAGGCTACGAGACGACAGGCCTACTTCACCCCCACATTGTCGATCAGCCGCGTTGCGCCGAGCCGGGCCGCCACCAGCAGCCGCACCGGGCCGTCCTTCGGCGAACCGATCGGCGCGAGCGTCTCGGCATGGCGCGCCTCGAGGTAATCGAGCGCAAAGCCGGCGCGCGTGATCGCCTCGCGTCCCTCGGACAGGATGGTCGCGACCGAATGCCCTTCGGCGATTTTCCTCGCGCACAGCGTCAGCACGCGATGCAGCGTCGGTGCGACCGCGCGATCCTCGGGCAAGAGGTAGACGTTGCGCGACGACATCGCGAGGCCGTCCTTCTCGCGCACCGTCGGTGCGCCGAGGACCTTGAGCGGCAGGTCGAGGTCGCGCGCCATGCGCGTGACGACTTTGAGCTGTTGGTAGTCCTTCTCGCCAAACACCGCGAGATCGGGCGCGACCTGGGTGAACAGCTTGCACACCACGGTCGCAACGCCCTTGAAGAAGTCCGGCCGGAACGCATCCTCCAGTCCTGCGGTCGCGCCGGCGCCGGGCAGCACATAGGTGGCGAAGCCCTCTGGGTACATCACGGCCGCCGTCGCCGGCGCCCAGACCAGATCGGCCTTTTCCTGGGTGAGCAGTGCAAGGTCGGCCGCGAAGGTGCGGGGATAGGTCGAGAAATCTTCGCTCGGCGCGAACTGAGTCGGGTTGACGAAGATCGACACGACGACTCGATCCGCGCGGCGCCGCGCGAGGCGCACCAGCGACAGATGTCCGTCATGCAGCGCGCCCATGGTGGGGACCAGCGCGACGGTCTGCTTGCGCGCGCGCCAGGCTGCGACCGCGCGACGGAGCGAGGGAACGGTCTTCGCAATGTTCGGATGGCGCGCCATGTGAGGTGAGTCCAGTTCGGGAAGGCGGGCGAAACTAGAACACGATCGACGCGTTTGGAATGAGCTTCGACGTGCTCGTGACTCCGGCGACTCTAAAATTAACCAGCCGCCGCAAGTTCGCGTGCAATTCGCCTTGACGTTGACGCAAATCGATACTGATGATGCGAGTGCGTCGAGGGGGCGTGTGAATGTTACTCCAGGCGACCAGCGGCATACCGCGCTCGGCGCATGTCATCGTGCTGGGCAACGAAAAAGGCGGCACCGGCAAATCGACTACCGCGATGCATATCGCGGTTGCGCTGCTGAAAGCTGGCCAGCGTGTCGCGACCATTGATCTCGACAGCCGCCAAGGCACCTTCACCCGCTATGTCGAGAATCGGCGCGCCTGCGCGCGCCGTACCGGGGCGGCGCTCGCCATGCCGGAACACTTCCACGTTGCGCGCGGCGAAGGCGTCCGCGTCGACGAGAACGAGACCGCGGAGTTTTCCGGATTCGCGGCGGCGATCAACGCCGCCGAGCACACGCATGATTTCGTCGTGGTCGATACGCCCGGCAACGACACCTATCTGATGCGGCTGGCGCACTCGATGGCGGATACGCTGGTGACCCCGCTGAACGACAGCTTCCTCGATTTCGACGTGCTCGCCACGGTGGACCCGACGACGTTCGAGGTGACGGGCATCAGCCATTACGCCAAGATGGTGCGGCATGCGCGTCGCCAGCGCCGAATCGTCGATGGCGGGCTGACCGACTGGATCGTGGTGCGCAATCGCCTGGCGCTGCTCAAGTCGCGCAACAAGAAACTCGTCGGCGAGAGCCTGCAGCGTCTCGGCCTGCGGCTTGGCTTTCGGGCAACCGAAGGATTTTCGGAACGCGTCGTCTATCGCGAGCTCTTCCCGTATGGGCTGACCGCACTCGATGAGGTCGAAGAAGGGATGCTCGGCACGCGTTCGAGCGTGGCGCACGCGAGCGCGCGCGAGGAAGTGCGCGCGTTGATCGAGGCGCTGAAACTCCCGGTCGACGAGCGCGGCCGGCGCCGCGCGGCGGCGCGGGCCGAGTGGGCGGCCTCGGCGGCCGGACCGCTCGATCTCGACGATTCGCTCCTTGGTGAGCCGGCTCGCGACGAGGCGCCGCATGACCCGGCAGGCATTGCGCCGGGCGGGCAAGATGCCACCTTATAGGTGCTGCCGGCGTTAAGGTCCGGCTGGACCTTGATAAATGCCTGATCGCGACAAGACCGCACCGGCCCCGAGAGAGACACGCAGCGAGCCTGCGGCGAACTCCTCGCGCACCGAAATCGACGCCTTCATCGCGCGGGCGCGCACGCTCGCGCCGCCGGTCGCGGCCGGGACGCGCGGGCGGCTCATTTTCGCTCTCGACGCCACCATGAGCCGCCAGCCGACCTGGGACACGGCCTGCAAGCTGCAGGGCGAGATGTTCCGCGAGGCGGCCGCGGTCGGCGGGCTTGACGTGCAATTGGCCTATTTCCGCGGGCTCGCCGAATGCCGCGTGTCGCGCTGGGTCTCGGATGGCGCCGGGCTCGGCGAGCTGATGACCCGCATCACCTGCCAGGGCGGCCATACCCAGATCCGCAAGATCCTCAGTCACGCGCGCGCCGAATGCCAGCGTGCCAAGGTGCAGGCGCTGGTCTATGTCGGCGACGCCATGGAAGAGAAGATCGACGATCTTGCCGCCGGCGCGGGCGAGCTCGGCTTGCTCGGCGTGCCGGCCTTCGTGTTTCAGGAGGGCCATGATCCGGTCGCCGAGCAGGCGTTTCGCGAAATCGCACGGCTCACCGGCGGCGCCTATTGCCGGTTCGATCTGTCGGCGGCCCATGAGCTCGCCGAGCTGTTGCGCGCGGCCGCGGTCTATGCGGCCGGGGGCGTGAAAGCCCTCGCGGACCTCTCGGCCAAACGCAGCGCCGGCGCGCAGAAGCTGCTCACGCAGATGAGATCGCAATGACGCTGCTGCTGGGGCTCGCGTCGCTCGCCATCCTGTTGTGGGCGGCGCAGAAATACCTCAAGGCCGATCCGCGCAAGCTCGCGGCCGTGCTGAAGCTGTCGGGCGGGATCGCGCTGCTCGCACTCGCGGCGTTCTTGGCGCTACGCGGCCAGATTGTGCTCGCGGCGCCGCTTGCCGCGGCCGGATTGGGGCTGCTCGGCTGGCTGCCGTTCGGTCCGGCCGGATTCGGCGCGCGCACGCAGAAGAGCCAGGGGCAGGTTTCGCGCGTACGCTCCACCTATCTGGAAATGGAGCTCGATCACGACAGTGGTGCAATGCGCGGGACCATCATCGCGGGGCCGCGTGGCGGCACGCGGCTCGAAACGCTCGATACCGCGACGCTGGTCCAGATGCTCGCTGAAATCGACGCAGAGAGCCAGGCGCTATTGGCAGCGTATCTTGACCGCCGGGACCCCGGTTGGCGCGAGCACGCGCAATCCGATGCGGCAGCGGGGCGGGCTACTCCGTCGCGCGGGCCAATGGCGCGTGAGGAGGCCTACCAGATCCTTGGCCTTGAGCCCGGCGCCAGCGCCGAAGATATCGTCAACGCCCATCGGACGCTGATGAAGAGACTCCACCCCGACCTCGGGGGTACCAACTACCTTGCGGCTCGCGTCAACGAGGCTAAGGACACGCTTCTCGGGCAGCATCGCTGAGATCACTCCAACGCAACATCACCAACACAAACTCAGCAACTCCTGTCTGACGCCTGTCACCGGCCTTGCGACGGCCTTTTCGTGACAGAAGGATGGTAGGGGACACGGATTGCTGTTTTGCTAACAGGAACCTGGGGGCGGCCGCCGCGCAGGAAACAAAAAGCCCGGCCAGATCGGCCGGGCTTTTTCGTTGAGTGCGAACGAGTTGCGCGCGAACGATGCGCTAGTTCTTGATCGTCATGCAGGCGATGTCATTGCGCTTGAAGTATTTGCAGGCGGCTTCGGCGCTTGCCTGCGTCAATCCGTCAAAACGCGCGCGATAGTATTCCTGCTCGCCCTTGACGAACTTCTCGGTGAACGGCGCGGCCTTGGCGAGCAGCGTCTTGCCCATGGCCTGCGCCTCGCGCAGCCGGTCCTGCGCCTCAGTTTCCTTCGGGAAGGCCCCGACCTGGATCAGCCACGGACCTTTGATCGGCCGCATCGTCTTCGCGGCCATCGTCTGGGCCGGAGCCGGGACCGGCGCCGAGGCTGCCGAAGCCGTCTGATAGACGGCGCCCCGCGGCGGCTCGACCGGAAGCACGCCAAGCACGCCCGGCCGCGCGCCCGGCGGCGGGGGCAGGGGCGCGTCGCTCGGCGTATTGGTGGCAGTGTTGGTCGGCGCGATGGTCGAACCGTTCGATCCATGGGCCGAGGCATTCGCCGTGCCGTTGGTCGGACCGTTTTTGGCGAAATGCGCCGGCGCGACGGTTGCCTGTGGGGCTGGGGCCACCAGCGGGTAGAGCGAGGCGGTCTGCACGTTGCCGGCCTTCACCGTAATGGTCTTCACGCGCACCGGGGCGATCGGATCGGTCGAGCCCGACAACGGCGGCTTCGCTAGCGACGGTGCCGGCTGTGCGACCGGCTGGGCCATCGCCGGCGCCGTGATCTCGGGCTTCTCGGCCGGCGCGGCGGCGACCATTGTCGTAGCATCGTCGCGCACCAGGCGCGGCTCAGGCATGGCAGGCGCCGCCGTGACAGGCGCCGTCAGGACCGACTTCGCCGAAGCGGTGACGTCGGCGGTCTCGGTTATCTTCGCAACCGTGCGGTTGGTCGCGGCGCTCGCGATGTGCTGCTCGATCAGCGAGCGCATGCGCGCGTCGCGCGCGCCGCCGGAAGCGCCGCCGAGCACCGCGGCGACGACGTGGCGATTGCCGCGGCGCACCGATGACACCAGGTTGAAGCCGGAGGCTCGGGTATAGCCGGTCTTGATGCCGTCGACGCCTTCGACACGGCCCAGCAGCTTGTTGTGGTTGCGCATCGCATGGCCGCGATAGGTGAAGCTCGACGTCTGGAAGTAGCGATAATAGCGCGGGAAGCGGTCCTGAATGGCGCGGCCGAGGACGACCTGATCGCGCGCGGTCGAGATCTGATCGTCATCGGGCAGGCCCGAGGCGTTCACGTAGGTCGTGCGCGCCATGCCGAGCGCGCGCGCCTTGCGGGTCATCATCTTGGCGAACGAGTCTTCGTCGCCGCCGATCGCTTCGGCGACGACGACCGCAGCGTCGTTGGCGGACTTGGTCACCAGCGCGCGGATCGCGTCCTCGACCGCGATCTGCTGGCCGGGCAGCAGCCCGAGCTTGGACGGGGCCTGTTGCGAGGCGTGGTCGGAGACTTCCAGCTTCGAGTCGAGCTTGAGCTTTCCGGCCTCGAGCTGCTCGAACAGGAGATAGAGAGTCATGATCTTGGTGAGCGAAGCCGGATGACGCAGCGCGTCGGCATTCGCCTCATGCAGCACGCGCCCGGTATTGGCATCGACCACGAGCGCCGCGTAAGGCGGCGTGTAGGCTGGTCCGCTGCGCGCGTGCTTGCGCCGCCAGCGCGCGTCGGCCGGATCCGAAGCGATCGCAGTCATTGCGACTGTGAGGGTGAGCGCCAAGAGTCCGTAACGCAGGCCGCCCGCCGGCCGGAATGCGCGGAGCATCGTCTTCCCCGTCCTGATGCGCGGAGGCGTGCCCCCGCGACGTCCCTGTTGCCCGGCGCTTCGATAGCACGCCGTGGTGTCGTGGGGCCAACCTCTTGCACGGTCTTAAGCAATACGACTGACCGGCGCCGCGAGCCTGAGACACCGTCGGTCGACGGTAGGGGAAACGTCCTTGCCAAAAGGTTAAGCGCGCGCTGCGCAATTGCGCGTAGCATTGCTGAAAACTGACGTTGTTATTGCACTGCAAAATTCTCCTTGACGTTGATTGTGCACTGCACTATCTAGCCCGCTGAGCCGGTGGGGACCGTTTGCCGGCGGAAGTTCACCCCGTGAGCCGGGCCCTGTTGCGTTGCGGCGGGCCGCAAGAGGACATCATGCTGAAGAATTTCGAGGACTTTCAGAAGCTTGGTAAGGACAATCTGGACACCTGCATGAAGCAGTTCGGCACCGTGTCGAAGGGCTGGCAGGCGATCGCGACCGAGTTCGCCGACTATTCGAAGAAGAGCTTCGAAGAGGGCAGTGCGCATCTCGAGAAGCTGTTCGGCGTCAAGTCGCTCGAGAAGGCGATCGAGCTGCAGAGCGACTACCTCAAGAGTTCGTATGAGGGCTTCGTCGCCGAGGCGACCAAGATCAGCGAGCTGTACAGCGACCTCGCGAAGGAAACCTACAAGCCGTTCGAAGGCATGGTCGCGAAGGCAAAGTGACGCCGACGCGCCATTCGTAAGGCAATCCAGCCCGGCCAATCGGCCGGGCTTTTTTTGTTTTGGTGGCAACGGTCGGCGCTGTGCCCAGAATCTCGGTGGTGGCGCTCATTGGCACGTCATCGCGTGTCACACCCGCGCAAATGCTCGCCTTGGCCTGCCCCTGCAGTCGAGAGCTGCGCGTCTCATCGATTTGTCGGACACCGCGCAGTGACCTTCCGCTCGCGCTGCGATGTGCGAGCTGCTTCCGACGCCTCACTTCCCTCAAGAAGACCTGTCACGGAACAAGAACAGCCTGACATGCATTTGGCTGGCGGGCTGTACGAGGATTGCCATGCAGGCCGAGGGGGACGGGCCTACGCAGGTGACGCCGACCGGCGACCGTGAAGGTCAGGCCGCGGTGGCCACGTCCATCGGTCGGAGCACCGCGCTCATCGCGCTTGGCAGCGTGACCGTTTTGGTGCTGATTGCCGGCGCGATCTACCTATTCGTCAGCGCCGCGCCCGGTGAAAAGCCAGCCACACAAGCTTCATCTGACGCAACCGCGTCGGCGCCAACATCTCAGTCACCGGAGCCTCAGCGCCAGGCACAATCCGCCGCCCCGTCCGCGACAGCGGCCGCGCAAGCGCCCGGTCCGCCCGCCAGCGCTGCACCTGAGGCCGCGGCACGCCCGCGTCAGACCCAAACCGCACCGATCAGCCAGGAGCCGGCCGCCCTTCCGCGGGCCGACATGAAGGTGGTGCAAGCGACGCGCGCGAATTTGCGCGTGGCGCCACGGCGCAGAGCACGCGTGATTGGGACTGTCGCGAGAGGCAGCGAGGTCAAGATCGTCCGCAGCTCAGGGCGCTGGGTCGAGGTCGAGACGGGCGGACGAACCGGCTGGGTCAATGGCAAACTCTTGGGCTCGCGCGCATCGGCCCAATGATTGCGTGCGCGTAACCGCGCCGAGCGATGCGGCGGGCAGGGCGCTTGTGCGCCTTTGCCCGCCAGATACCGCGATGACCTGGAGGATTACTTGGCGATGCGCAATTGCGAGAGCTGCGTGCCGATCTGCTGGAACGTGTCGATAATCTGGTTGGCTGTCGTCAGCATCACGAACTTGCCCGGCGACGCGCAGTACTCCAGCAAGCTCGATTGCGGATCGCCGCCGGTATTCACCTGAATCGCGTAGATCGTGATCCCGGCATCCTTGATGTTCTTGCAGGTGCCAGCGCCGCTCGCTGACGTCGGGTACAACATCCGCCTGTCGACGCTGGTCGATGGGTCCGATCCGTTGCCGTACCAGCGGTCCTGCGTGTTGAGGCCGTCCGACAGCAGGATGATGACCTGCTTGTAGACATAGTTCGCATCGAGCGGCGGCGCCGTGAAAGGACCGATGCCGACCAGCGACTGCCACCCGGAGACAAGGCCGATCGGCTGGTTGGTGCTGCCCGCGGGATAGAGATTATCCACCAGCGTCTTCATCGTGGTCCACTGATTGCTCAGGCCCTGCATCGTGGGCGAGCAATAGGCATACTGTTCGGGGTAGAATAACGTCGTCGGATCGCTCGTGGTTGGTGCCGTCACCTTCTGGTCGTTGCCGGCGCTCGTGCCCGGCGCCGTCGCGCTGCCGCGATCGGTGACGCAGCCGTTCCAGGAGCTATGGTTGTTCGGCGTCCACACGGCCGGCGCCCACACGCCCGCCGTCCAGGTCCCCGGCGTCGCCGTCCAGGTGCCATAGCCCCAGGCGTAGCCGGCGGCCTGACAAGATCCCCTGGTCGTATAGCCGGCGTTGCTGCACGCCCTATTGCCCGTGCAACCGCTCTGGGTCGTTTCACCCGGATTCGAGCAGGTGCCGGCCGAAGTACAGGCCAATTGCGAGGTGTATTGTGTGAGCGAGCACGTGCCGTTCGAGGTGCAGTCGGTCTGCGTCGTATATTGCGACAGTGAGCAGGCGTTCTGCGCCTGGCATTGGCTGCGCGGCGAATAGCCCGACTTGCTGCAGGTGCCATTCGCGCCGTCCCAGGATTTGTCGGTGCCGTCATCGAACTGCAGCCAGGTGGCGGACCAGGTGCTGCTGGTGCTGCCGACGTTCACGTCCTTGCTGAACGGGATGATCGAGACATAGACGTCGCCGGTCGTCGTTTCGCTCGCCTTGAGCTGGTCGAGCAGATTCTTGGTCGCGGTCTGCATCGCCGAGATCTTGCCAGAGTTTCCCATCGATCCGGTGGTGTCGAGCACGAGCGCGACGCGCAGGCGCTGGCTGCCCCATTTGACGATCGATGAGGTGCCGACAGTCATGGTGCCGAAGCCCAGAAAGCCCATGAACTGGTTGTCCACCGTGCCGGTGACATCGATCCGCAGCTCCGAGCCGTTTGCGCCCAGATTGGTGTAGATCGGCGTCGCCTCGAAGGTCTTGGCGTAGGCGGTCTTGAAGATGGAGTTGAAATAGGCCCTTGCTTGCGTCGTCAGCTGGTCCGGGGTGAGCGAAGGCGCAACCTTCGACATCGCCAGCGAGGTCGCATCGGCGGCCGCCTGCATATTGGTGCGCACCGTGCTGGCGCGGCTGTAGTCGACTGCCGCGCCGACAAATCCGATGATGGGAACGATCGCAAGCGCGAACATCGGCGCAATGCCCGCGCGCCGGTCGCGCAGAAACTGACGCAACAACATGGTGACCACCCGTTTCGACAAGACGCGCCGCCAAGTCATCACGCCGATCTTTCGATTTCGGTTCCGTAGCCGCTTGGATTTGATGCGTATTTGATGCGAATGCTCGCCGCTGCGTCGGGGGATATGCGCTACTTCGAGATGCGCAGCTGCGAGAGTTGCGTTCCGATCTGGGCGAACGTGGTCACGATCTGATTGGCCGAGGTGAGCAGGAAGAACTTGCTTGCATCGGTCGCGCAATTCTTCAACAGCGTCGAAGTCGGATCACCGCCGGTATTCACCTGGATGGTGTAGAGCGTGATCTTGGCGGCTTTGATATTGTCGCAAGTCAGCTGCTCGCGCGTATCGATCGAGGACTGGCTCGTGTACCAGCGGTTCTGGGTGTTGAGGCCGTCGGTCAGCAGGATGATGATTTGCGAGTACTGGTAGTTCGCGTCCATCGCCGGCACGGTGCCGTACGGCCCGCCGCCGACGAGCGACATCCAGCCGTGCACCAGCCCGATCCCCTGGTTCGTGTTGCCGGCGGGGGACATGTTGCCGACCAACGTGTTCATCTGCGACCAGTTGTAGCTCAACGGCATGATCGCCTGCGGGCAGGAGCCGTACTGCTCGGCCGCGAACAGCGTCGCGGGGGTGCTGACCGAGGGGGCCACCACGTTGGTGTCGTAGTTGCCCGAGTTCGGTGCATTGGAGTCGCCGCGGTCCACCACGCAACCGTTCCACTTGTTGTGGTTGTCGCTGTCCCAGGAGCCGCCCGCGCCTTGGCAGTCGGACTTGTTCTTGTACGAATTCGAATGCCACACGCCGCTGCAGTCACCGTTCTTGGTGTCCCACTCGCTCCAGTCGATCCAATTGGCGTTGTAGTTCGTAGAATCGACATTCACGTCCTTCACGAACGGAATGATCGAGACGTAGACGTCGCCGTTGTTGGTCGCGGCGGCCTTGAGCTGGTTCAACAGATTGGTCGTGGCGGTCTTGAGGGCCGACATCTTGCCGTCGCTGTCCATCGAGCCGGTATTGTCGAGCACGAGCGCGACGCGCAGCCGCGTATTGCCCCATTTGACGATCGATGTCGTGCCGATGTTCACGCTCTTGAAGCCAAGAAAGCCCATGAACTGGTTGTCCATGGTGCCGGAGACGCTCATTTGCAGCTGCGAGCCGCCCCCACCCAGATTGGTGTAGGTCGGCGTCACCGTGAAGCTCTTGAGATAGCTGGTCTTGAAGATGGCCGTGAAATAGCCCGTCGCTTGCGTCGTCAGCTGGTCCGAGCTCAGCGACGGCGCAAGCTTCGACATCGCGAGCGAGGTCGCGTCGGCGGCGGCCTGCATGTTGGTCCGAACCGTGTTGGCGCGGCTGTAGTCGACCGCCGCGCCGGCGAAGCCGATGATCGGAACAATGGCGAGCCCGAACATCGGTGCGATACCGCCGCAGCGATCTTTCAGGAAACGTGCAAGCGGTGCGCCGCCGCTGCACTGTTTCAGGAAACGAACGAGCGGCGCGATGCCGCAACGGCCTTGCAGCGATCCGGAGAGCAACATCGGAGCGTGTCCTGTTGGCAAAACGCTATCAATTTGTACGTATTTTGCTGCGAAGCTTTTGATATTCCGTTGCGGCATTTGCCGCGTTTTTGAGGGGCTCGCTTTACGCCTGATCAACCATCGCGGCGCGGACGCGCCGAGCGCGCTGCCGCGCACGAGAGCGCACCGATCGGCCGGACCGATCCGACCGACTCTTGGAACAGCGCCCTCACGGCATTGCGTGGCCGCTCGCGGCGAGGCGGCGGTCGACAGACCGGCGCCAGATACCTGGGCCCACTGCGGGTTCCCGCACGCGCGCCGGGTGGCCCGCAGCTTCTCGGCCGCGCGATGCGCGGCTCAGCCGGCCTCTTGCGCGCTATGTCGGCGCTGCATATTTGAGCAGCCGGCGGGGAGGGGCGGCGCGCTGGAGCGAGCCGTCCAGCGCCGCGCAAGCCCCTCCTGCCATCCGTTTGCTCAATTCCGGTAAGATTCTATACACTCTGGATCGGGCGACCGCCGCGGCGCCGCAAGGCGAGGCGGCGAAGTGTCGTTTCGACCACCGAGAAGGGAGCAAGACCGCTCGAAAATTTCGGCGTTTCGGACCGGGAACATTTTCGGCATCATTGCCTATCCCGTCCGTAGCCGAAGCGACTACTTGAGAAGCCATGACCCGTTGGCCCGACCGGTTGACCGAACCAATGATCGAGCGCGCTAAGGCGCGCGAGCTCTCTCCTCGAGACTTGCACGCCGGCTCGGATGTTAACGACCTGCGTCCGCGAGCAGCCGACGACGAGCGCCGCAAGCGCGGCGAGAACGGGGCGCCCGGCAGCGCGGTGATCACGCGCACCAAGCCGCAGACCAAGAAGCCATCACTTTATCGCGTGCTGATCTTGAACGACGACTACACGCCGATGGAGTTCGTCGTGCACGTGCTCGAGCGGTTTTTCAACAAGGACCGTGAAGCCGCGACACGAATCATGCTGCATGTGCATCATCACGGAATCGGCGAGTGCGGTATTTTCACCTACGAGGTGGCCGAGACAAAAGTGACGCAGGTGATGGACTTTGCGCGCAAACACCAGCATCCTCTCCAGTGCGTGATGGAGAAGAAGTGACTATATTGGGTGGAGACATCAACGCGGGGGTTCATGAAGGACGGCGCGGTCATGAGGACGGCGACCGCAACAGAAGGCAGATGAGATCGTAATGCCAACTTTTTCCCGCAGCCTTGAGCAGTCCCTGCACCGCGCACTCGCGCTCGCGAATGAGCGGCACCACGAATATGCGACGCTCGAACACCTTCTCCTTGCGCTGATCGAGGATCAGGACGCCGCCGCCGTGATGCGGGCCTGCAACGTCGATCTCGACAAGTTGAAGCGCAGCCTGACTGCCTATATCGAGTCCGAGCTCGACAATCTGGTCACCGAAGGCGCCGAGGATTCCAAGCCCACGGCCGGCTTCCAGCGCGTGATCCAGCGCGCCGTGATCCACGTGCAATCCTCCGGTCGCGAGGAAGTGACCGGCGCCAACGTGCTGGTCGCAATCTTCGCCGAGCGCGAGAGCCACGCGGCCTATTTCCTGCAAGAGCAGGACATGACGCGCTACGACGCCGTCAACTATATCAGCCACGGTATCGCCAAGCGGGCAGGGCTCTCGGAGAGCAAGCCGGTGCGCGGCGTCGACGAGGACACCGACACGAAGACCGGCGACGACAACAAGAAAAAGGGCGACGCGCTCGAAGCCTATTGCGTGAATCTCAACAAGAAGGCGCGCGAGGGCAAGATCGATCCGCTGATCGGACGCGAGACGGAGATCTCGCGCACCATTCAGGTGCTGTGCCGGCGCCAGAAGAACAACCCGCTGTTCGTCGGCGATGCCGGCGTCGGCAAGACCGCGATCGCGGAAGGGCTGGCGCGGCGCATCGTCAATGGCGAGGTGCCGGACGTGCTGCGCAACGCAACCGTGTTCGCGCTCGACATGGGCACGCTGCTTGCCGGCACCCGTTACCGCGGCGACTTCGAGGAGCGGCTGAAGCAGGTCATCAAGGAGCTCGAGGCCACCCCCGGCGCGATCATGTTCATCGACGAGATCCACACCGTGATCGGTGCCGGAGCGACGTCGGGCGGCGCGATGGACGCCTCGAACCTGCTCAAGCCGGCGCTCGCCGGCGGCACGCTGCGCTGCATCGGCTCGACCACCTACAAGGAGTACCGCCAGTACTTCGAGAAGGACCGCGCGCTGGTGCGCCGGTTCCAGAAGATCGACGTGAACGAGCCGTCGATCCCGGATGCGATCGAGATCCTCAAAGGCCTGAAGCCGTATTTCGAGGACTATCATCGCCTGAAATACACCAACGAGGCGATCAAGGCGGCGGTCGAGCTGTCGGCGCGCTACATCCATGACCGCAAGCTGCCGGACAAGGCGATCGACGTGATCGACGAGTCGGGCGCGGCGCAGATGCTGCTGCCGGAGAGCCGGCGCAAGAAGACGATCGGCATCAAGGAAGTGGAGACCACCATCGCCACGATGGCGCGCATCCCGCCGAAGACCGTCTCGAAGGATGACGCCGAGGTGCTGTCGCACCTCGAGGAGACGTTGAAACGGGTCGTTTACGGGCAGGACAAGGCGATCATCTCGCTTTCGTCCTCGATCAAGCTCGCGCGTGCGGGCCTGCGCGAGCCCGAGAAGCCGATCGGCTGCTACCTGTTCTCCGGCCCGACCGGCGTCGGCAAGACCGAAGTCGCAAAGCAGCTCGCCGCGCTGCTCGGCGTCGAGCTGATCCGCTTCGACATGTCCGAGTATATGGAGCGCCACACGGTGTCGCGCCTGATCGGCGCGCCTCCGGGCTATGTCGGCTTCGACCAGGGCGGCCTCTTGACCGACGGGGTCGACCAGCATCCGCACTGCGTGCTGCTGCTCGACGAGATCGAGAAGGCGCACCCCGACCTGTTCAACGTGCTGCTGCAGGTCATGGATCACGGCAAGCTGACCGATCACAACGGCAAGCAGGTCGACTTCCGCAATGTGATCCTGATCATGACCACGAATGCGGGGGCCGCCGATCTCGCCAAGGCAGCCTACGGCTTCACCCGCTCGAAGCGCGAGGGCGACGATCTCGAGGCGATCAACCGGATGTTCGCGCCCGAGTTCCGCAACCGCCTCGACGCGGTGATCACCTTCAGCCACCTCAGCCAGGAGGTGATCGCGAAGGTGGTCGAGAAGTTCGTGATGCAGCTCGAGGCCCAGCTGGCCGACCGCAATGTCACGATCGAGCTCTCCGACGATTCCTCGAAGTGGTTGATCCAGCACGGCTATGACGAGCAGATGGGCGCGCGTCCGATGGCGCGCGTGATCCAGGAATACATCAAGAAGCCGCTCGCCGACGACGTGCTGTTCGGACGGCTCAAGTCCGGCGGTCATGTCCGGGTCGTCGTCAAGAAGGACGAGGAGACCGGCCGCGATACGCTCGGCTTCGAGTATCCGGAAGGGCCGGTGACGCCGAAGCAGGAGAAGCTGCCCGAGCCGCGCAAGAACCGCGTGAAGCGCCGCGCGGCACCGCGCAAGCCGCGTCCGCCGGGACCCAGGGGTGGCACGCCGCCGAAGGGCTCGGTCCCGAAGGTGCCGCTGAAGGTCTAAAGATCCGGCTTAAAGCAAAAAAACGCCCCGCGGAAACGCGGGGCGTTTTGCTGTCAGGGCGGCCGTCAGGCCTTTTTTGGCTTCAGCGCATCCGCCTTGATGAAGGAGAACGCCAGCGCCGCGCCCAACAGCTCGCCCGCGCCACCGACCAGGTAGGGCAGGCGGAAGGCGGCGGCTTCGCCACTGCCGCCGGCATGCAGTGCAAACAAGAGGCCGAGCACCGCGACGCCGAGCGTCGCGCCGACCATGCGGGCGGTGTTGACCAAGCCCGACGCCGTGCCGGCGCGCGCGTGCGGCACGCTCGCGACCGCGACGTTCTGTACCGGCGCGGTGTTGAGCCCGAGGCCGACGCCGATCACGAGCAGCGCCGCCTCGATGGCGAGGAGGTCACCCGTGCCGGTCGCGAACGCCAGCATCAGCATGCCGACGCCCATGCCGCTCATCCCGCCGACCGTCATGACGCGCGGGCCGAGCTTGTTGGTGAGCCAGCCTGAGAGCTGTGCCACGATCACGAAGGCGAGCGACATCGGCAAGAGCTCGAGGCCGGCGGTCAGCGCCGACACGCCGCGCACCGATTGCAGATAGAGCGGGGTCAGGCAGCATCGCGTACATGCCGAAGGTCATCAGCGCGGCGATCGCGAGTGCGGCGGAGAGCGCGCGGGAGCGGAACAGGTCGAGCGGCATCATGGCGCCGTCGGTGTGCGCCTCGACGCGCAGGAACGCGATCAGCGCGACGACGAATACGACCGCGCAGGCGATCTCCCAGGCGGAAGTCCAGCCCCAGCGCGGCCCCTCGATCACGCCGAGAGAGAGCGCGCCGAGCGCAAGGATTGCGAGTGCCTGACCGCGCAGGTCGAGATGGCGGCCCTGCGGCGCGGAGGATTCACGCACCGTCGCAAAGGCGAGGGCGAGCGTGAGCAGGCACGGCGGCACGATCAGCAGGAAGATGCTGCGCCAGCCGGCGTGGTCGACCAGCACGCCGCCGAGCGTCGGGCCGATGATGAAGGCAAGCCCGTTGCAGCTCGCCCAGATGCCGAGCGGCAGCGCGCGCTCCTCTGGCTCCGGATAGGTCACGGTGAGGATCGCAAGGGTGATCGGCACCTCGAGCGCGGCGCCGAGGCCCGCGACGGCGCGGCCCGCGATGAGCGTGCCGACATTGGGGGCCAGCCCGCAGATCACCGAGCCGATGGTGAACAGCGCGATGCCGAGCGCGAAGATTTTGCGCCGGCCGTAGAGGTCGCCGAGCACCCCGCCGGTCAGCAGCAGCGTCGCGTAGGTGAGATTGTAGGCGTCGACGACCCATTGCAGGTGGCCGACATCGGCGCCGAGATCCGCATTGATATGCTTGAGCGCGAGATTGACGACTGACGTATCGATCTGCGCGACCAGCACGCCGAGACACATGGTGAGCAGGATCAGCGGCCGCGCGACTGCGCGCGCAGGGCGATCGAAGAACGTGGCCGAGGCCATGTCTAACTCCTATTCCGGTTGTGCGGCTCCAGAGCATGATCCCGAAACAGCATGTCCCGGATTTGATTCCGGGATGGGCACCGGTTTTCGGAAAAGATCATGCTCCATTACGACGCACGCGCGTGCACCCGCCAACCCGATTGCTGGCGCCGTCACCAATGCGACGAACGAGCGATCCGGGAATCGACAGCGTCAATTGGAGAACGAATGGGGGAAATTCCGGTTCGTCGGTACGGTCGCAGCCGAATGATCAATACCCTGTTGTTCCCACTGCGAAACCGCTAGGTTCCTGCCATGACCAGCCATAACGACACCGTCGTCGATCAGTTCACCCGCCAGGCGACGCCGTTCGCCAATGCGGCCGCGATGCGCGACGAGGAGGCGCTGCGCCTGCTGGTCGAGTTTTCGCACGCGAGCGCGGATGACACCGTGCTCGATGTCGCCTGCGGGCCGGGACTCGTGGTTGCGGCCTTCGCGAAAAGTAGCCGCCGCGCGGTCGGGATCGATCTCACCCCCGCGATGATCGAGAAGGCGCGCGAGCATGCCGCGGCGCTCGGCCTCGCCAACGTGGAATGGCACGTCGGCAATGTTGCCGCGTTGCCGTTTCCGGATCGCTCATTCTCGATCGTGGTATCGCGTTTCGCGTTTCACCATTTCGTCGATCCGCTCGGCGTGCTGCGCGAGATGAAGCGGGTCACGACGGGGAGGATCGTGATTGCCGACATGGTGGCATCGGACGATCCGGCGCGCGCTGCCGCGCTCAACCGGATGGAGAAGCTGCGCGACCCCTCGCATGCGCGCACGCTGACGCTACCCGAGCTGCGCCACCTGTTTGCGCAGGCCGGCCTGCCGGCGCCGCGCGAGACCTACTACGACGTCCGTGGCGAGCTCGAAGGCCTGCTGGCGACGTCGTTTCCGGCGCCCGAGGACATCCCGGTGATCCGGGAGATGTTCGCGGACTCGCTCACCGATGACGGGCTCGGCATGAAGACCAAGCGCAAGGGCGACAAGATCCTGCTGTCGTACCCGATCGCGATCCTGGCGGCGGACTTATAGAGCGTCAGAAAAACGCGAGCGACTCGCAGCCGGTCCCGGCCGCAAAGCTCGTCTTCCAGCGCCGCGCCGGCACGTCGATCACATGCACCGAGCCGTCGCCCTGACAGGCGACGAACAGCTCGTCGCCGTGGAACGCCATGTCCATCGGCTGGCTCCCGACCTTGATCATGGCCTGCTGCGCGAATGACGGATCGATCAGGCTGACCGTCCCGCTGTTCAGGCTGGTGATGCCGAGCACGCTGAAATCATCACGATAGCGGGCGATCTGCGCGGCCTTCGGCACGCCCTCGAGCTGCACGGTGCGGGCCACGGCCTCGCGCGCGGTGTCGATCAAGAACAGGGTCGGCTCGCCGTCGTCGACCGCCACGACAGTGGCGCCATCGGCCGAAATCGCGATGCCGGCGAGCGGGCGCGGGGTCTCGATCTTGCCCAACAGCTTCCGGGTCGCAAGATCGATCACCGAGACCGTCGCGTCCTCCTCGTTCTCGACATAGAGGCGCCGCCCGTCCGGCGCGATGATCAGGCGATGACCATTGGTCGAGCCGGACTCGAGTGCGGCGATCACCTTGTGCGTTGTCGGATCGATCACCGCGACGACCGCGCTGTTCTCGCAGGTGATGTAGATCAGTCCGTCGGGCCCGAGCTTCAGCGTGTGTGGCGCGATGTAGGGGCGCAGGTCGATGTCGGCGACGCGCGTGCGCTTGTCGAGATCGATGACGCAGACAAGGTGGCCGGGATTGGGATTGCGGCCATGAATGCCGTCGCCGAAGATCGGCACGTAGGCGAGTCCCGCTTCCGGCACGACCAGCAGCTCGTGCACGGTGCGCGGAAAGCCCTCGAGCACCGTCTCGGTCGCATAGGTGGTGGGGTTCAGAAACAGCACCTTGCCGCCCATCTTGTCGACGGCGATCAGCCCGCGCGCGCTCGCTTGCGTCATTGTCATCACGCCGTCTTGTCGAGATTGGCGATGGTTGCGAGCGCGACCGCCACCAGCTTCTCCGCGCCCTCGATGCGGCAATGGACCTTCGCCTCGACGACCGTGAGCGAGCGCCCCGGCTTGACCACGCTGGCGCGGCAGATGAGGCGATCGCCCTTCGAGGGCGCGACCAGGTTGATCTTGTATTCGGCGGTGAGCACGCTGCGCTGCGCGCGGTCAATCATCGTGCCGGCTGCCGCGGTGGTGGTGTTGTCGACCAGATAGGCGATCACCCCGCCATGGAAGAGGCCGTTCTGCTGCAGCACCTCGGGGCGGCGGTCGAGCGCCATCACGACCTCGCCCGGCTCGATCGAGACCACCTCGGCGCCGACGAGCCTGGTGAAGCCCTGTCCCTCGAGCGTCTTGCGGATTGCCGCCGCGACGGCCGGGAAGGGCGTTTCGCTCATCGATAGTCTCCTTGCGCATGCGCGCCGTGCGGCACCGCCGATTGCGCAGCCTGGCTTGCCATGGGACAGGATGGCATGTCTTCGGGCGAAGTGCAGCCGACCACGAGCTTTCAGGCCTATCGGGCCGGGCTCGCCGCCACCGGACAATCCGTTTTCAGCTACGTGCTGTTCGGCACTTACATCGGCATTGGCGCGCTCAGCCATGATTTTGGGTTTTCGATCGGTTGGGCGCTGGCCTGCACGGTCGTCGTGTGGGCCGGCCCGGCGCAAGTGATCCTGATTTCCACGCTCGGAGCCGGCTCCGGCATCGCAGAGGCGGCGCTCGCCGTCGGCATTTCGAGCGCGCGGCTGTTGCCGATGGTCGTGGCGCTGCTGCCAATGCTCAAGAAGCCCGGGACATCCTCCTGGAAGCTCTTGCTGCCGGCGCATTTCACCGCGGTCAGCATGTGGGTCGAGGCGATGCGGCTGTTGCCGAGCCGGCGCGAGGGGCGCATCGCGTTCTGCAACGGGCTCGGCACCGGCTACATGATGACTGCGGCGGTTGCCACCGTCACAGGCTTCTATCTTGCCGCCAAGCTGCCGCCGCTCGCGAGCAGCGCGCTCCTGTTCCTGACGCCGCTTGCGTTCTTCATGTCGACAGTGCGCAATGCGCGCGAGCTCGTTGACCAGCTCGCCTTTGCGCTCGGCCTCGTGATCGGACCGCTGTTCGCGTACTGGCAGCTCGGCCTCGACCTCTTATGGAGTGGTGTCGTCGGCGGCACGCTCGCCTATGCGCTGCATCGCGCGCGCGAGGCGACCCGATGAGCCGGTTTGCCAGCGAATACGGCGCCTATCTGGCGATGATCCTGGCGGGCTTCCTCCCCAACGAAGTGTGGCGCTGGCTCGGCGTCATCTTCGCGCGCGGGCTCGATGAGGACTCCGAGATCGTCGTGTGGGTGAGGGCGGTGGCGACCGCGATCCTCGGCGGCGTCATCGCGAAGCTCACGATCTTCGCCCCCGGCGTCCTCGCCGGCACGCCGCTCTCGGTGCGCATCGCGGCCCTCGTGATCGGATTCGCGGCGTTTCTCCTGGTGCGGCGATCCGTCTTCGCCGGTGTGCTCGCGGGCGAGGCGGCGTTGGTCGCCGGCGCGTTGCTCTTTGGAATTTCGTAGGGTGGGATCAGCGCGCGTGCCCAATTGCGGGCGCGCGCTTGTGCTGCTGTGCCCGCCCTGCGAATTTTCGAACCAGCAGCGTCCGCCGCGCGACGAACCACGGTCGGGAGGTGCAATGTCAGAGCATAATGGTGGTGTCGATCCGCAGGCGGCAATCACGATCCGCTTCGCGCGGCCGGTCGACTTTGAAGTGGTGCGACGTCACTTCCAGATGGTCCACGATGCGCATGCGGCCCATCTGCCGGCGACATTTCGCCCGATGGAGGCGGACGATTTTCGATTCCAGCAATTTCTTCGCTGCCTGGAAGGCAATCACCTGGCGCTTGTCGCCGAGCGCGACGGGCAGGTGCTCGGTTCGATGCTCGCGACGCTGTCGGAGGTCCCGGAATGGCCGGGCTACGTCCCTGGCCTGAAGCTGTTCGTCTGGCATGTCGTCACCGAGCCTGCCGCCCGGCGCCAGGGTGTCGCGCAAATGCTGATCGCAGCCGCAGCCGAATGGGCGGCCGAGAAGGGGGCAGACAGCATCGAGCTGACGGTGTGGTGGTTCAACGAAGAGGCGGACGCGTTCTATCGCAAGCTTGGGTTCTCCGCGGCCTATACCGGAATGGTGATGGCGCCGACGCTTGCGGTCGAGCGTCTCGGCGCAGGCCGGCTGCCGCAACGCGCTTCGGGCAGTCGCGGCGGGTGGTTGTCATGGTGGCGGCGGTGAATCGGTGAGGCTGTGACCCCCTACGACCATTGCGCCGCTTGCGCGTCCGGCACCACGTCATGATCGTAGAGCCGCCGGCGGAAGGCCGCATGCGCGGCGATCTCGGCATCGCGCACGCCGAGATCCGCGTAGGCGGAGTCGTAGCGCAGGCCGTTCTCGCGCGCGCCGCGCTGCACCTGCGCGACGCGCTCGCGACGCAGTCGCTCGTAGGCGAGCAGCGCGGCAGGCGCCGAACGTCGATCGGATCGCGCCAGGATGGTCGCGAGCGCCATGCCGTCCTCGATCGACTGGTTGGCGCCTTGCCCGAGATGCGGAAGCATCGGATGCGCCGCGTCCCCAAGCAGACTGAGCCGGCCATTGGTCCAACGCGGCAGCGGCTCGCGGTCATAAAGCGCCCAGCGGAAGGTCAACTGCACGGCGTTCAGCAGCTGCGCGATGCGCGGGTCCCACCCGGCGAACTCGCGGCGAAGAACGTCCACATCGCCCGGCGCCGACCAGGACTCTTTCATCTCCTCGTCCGCCGGCACGAAGCCCACATAGTTGATCAGCTTGCCGGCGCGCACCGGAAAGGCGAGGAAGTGCTTTCCCTTGCCGAGCCACATTTGCCAGCGGTCGGTTGGCCAATGCCTGATGTGCTCATGCGCCACCAGGCCGCGATAGGCGACCGAGCCGTGAAAGACCGGTGCGGAAGGCGGAAACACATAAGGGCGCAGCTCGGAGTGGATGCCATCGGCGCCGATCACGACGTCGGCCTCGACTGACGCGCCATTGGCGAAACTGACGCACGCCGTCCCGTCGTCCTGCGCGAAGCCGCTACAGCGGTGGCCGGTATGCACCACGCCTGCCGGCAGGGCCGCGGCGAGCAGCGCCACCAGATCGGCGCGGTGCATGCCGAACGTCGCGTTCCAGCCTGCAGAGTCCG
>Ga0081539_10002224_pt1 | contig 28286 bp, 23 predicted proteins | sample TabmetS4T2R2_FD_71023 | JGI IMG/M metagenome (GOLD analysis project Ga0081539, IMG submission 71023) | Tabebuia heterophylla rhizosphere microbial communities from the University of Puerto Rico - S4T2R2 | ecosystem: Host-associated > Plants > Roots > Rhizosphere ... | reverse complement strand
GTGCGGGCCAGGAGGGGCGCTGCCCCTCCTGGCCCTCCCCGCCGGGGGGCAGCCGTGCCCCCCGGACCCCGCGTGAGTGTTCAGGTTCGGAAATGGGAAGGGGCATGTCCCGCCCGTTGAAGCGGCGCGCGGGTTGCGCCCCTTCCCATTTCCGAACCTGCCCTCGGGGTCTGGGGGGCGAGGTCGCCCCCCAGCGGGGAGAGCCCGAGAGGGGCAGAGCCCCTCTCGGTCCCGCACTACGGCCTCAAAGCGCAGCCGCCAGACGCTTCGGCGCGGTCAGGGCGTAGCTGCGGCGCACCAGCAGCGTGACTTCCTTCCAGTCCGCGCGGGCCAGGCGCATGCCGATCCAGCCCTTGTGGCCGACATAGGGCGGCACGAAGAAGCGGTCCGGATCGGCGCCCACCAGCACCTGTTGCGCGCCCGGCGGCGCCTTGCACCAGAGCGAGATGCGCCCGTCGCCGCGCTTCTCCATGGCGAAGATCTTGCCGCGCACCCGCCAGGTCGGATCGCCCCAGGCCTCCTGCTCGGTCGCCTCGGGCAGGGCCAGGCAGATGGCGCGGAGCCTTTCCGTCGTGGTCATGCCCGAGGGTATCGCGATCAGGCGCTGTCGCCGAACTCCGCCGCGGTCCGCGGGGCGCCGGGGAGCTCGCGGTCCAGCGCCTCCCGGTAGCGCACGCAGCCGCGCAGGAATTGCGGCCAGGCGGGCACGGCGATGTCGCGCGGGATGGGCTCCGGCAGCAGCCCCCAGAGCTGCGGATGATGCCAGCAGAGATCGTGGCCGCTGCTGTCGCGATGGGCGCGGATGCCGGCGCGCAGCCGCTGGACTTCGGCGATCAGCGCGTCCCGGGTCAATCCGGCGAGATCCTCGTCCATGGCGGCGCCCTTTCCTGGTCCCTGGCGCGGAACCATCCGGCCGGCGGCGTGGTTGCAGCGCCCGCCTGCCCACCTCTTGGCGCGCGGTTTGCAGGGCAATGCCGCGACCGCAACGCCGAGGCCCCCGCCATGCCATCGCTTCCCCGCCGCAGCCTCCTTACCGGGCTCGCCGCCGCGGCCCTGCCCTGGGATCTCGCCCTGGCCCAGGCGCCCGGCGGCACGCTGCGCGTCGGCATGACCGCGGGCGCCGTGCCGCTGCCCAATGGCGCGCCGGACCAGGGCGCCGAGGGCCATCGCTTCATGGGCATCACGCTCTACGACCAGCTGGTGGAATGGGACCTGACGCGCGCCGATGGCCCCGCGGTGCTGCGCCCCGGCCTCGCCGAATCCTGGCGCGTCGATCCCGCCGACAGCAAGCGCTGGATCTTCACCCTGCGCGAGGGCGTGACGTTCCATGACGGCAAGCCCCTGACCGCCGACGACATCGTCTTCTCCTTCGACCGCATCCTGAAGCAGGACGCGCCGCATTACGATCCGCGCGGCGCCGCCAATGTCCGCGTGCGCGTCCCCACCACGGTGCGCTGGTCCGCCCCCGATCCGCGCACCTTCGTGCTGGAGACCAATGTCGCCGACAGCACGATCCCCTACGGCGTCTCCTGGATCGGCATCGTCCATCAGGCGGCGTGGGAGGCGGCCGGGCGCAACTGGGACAGCTACCTGCCGCGCGCCGTCGGCACCGGACCGTGGAAGCTCGAGAGCTTCCAGATCCGCGAGCGCGCCGTGCTGGTGCGCAACCCGGATCACTGGAACAGCGCGCGCATCCCGAAGCTCGAGCGCGTCATCCTCGTGCCGCTCCCCGAGGCCAACACCCGCGTCGCCGCGCTGCGCTCCAACCAGGTGGACTTCATCGAGGCGCCGCCGCCGGATGCGGTGCCCTCGCTGCGCCAGGCCGGCTTCCAGATCGTCACCAACCAGTATCCGCACAATTGGACCTGGCAGCTCGCCACCGCCGAGGGCTCGCCCTGGCGCGATGCGCGCCTGCGCCGCGCCGCGAATTACGCGGTGGACCGCAAGGCGATGAAGGAGATGCTCGGCGGGCTGATGGAGGAGGGCGCCGGCATGCTGCCCGCCGGCGATCCGTGGAACCCGGCGACCAGCTTCAAATACGCCTTCAACCTCGATGCCGCGCGGCGGCTGATGCAGGAGACCGGCTACGGCCCGCGCAACCCGCTGCGCACCAAGGTCGGCATCTCCACCTCCGGCTCCGGCCAGATGCAGCCCATGCCGATGAACGAGGCGCTGCAGCAGATGCTGAAGGAGATCGGCATCGAGGTGAGCTTCGAGGTGTTCGACTGGAACACGCTGCTCTCGATCTGGCGCGAAGGCTGGCGGGCGCCGTCCAATCGCGGCATCCACGCGATCAACATCTCCTTCACCGCGATCGACCCCTTCACCGCGCTGATCCGCTTCCTGCGTTCCGACCTGACGCCGCCGGCAGGCAACAATTGGGGCGGCTTCGCGGATCCCGAATACGACGCGCTGATCGCGCGCATCCTGCAGGAATTCGACCCCGCGGCGCAGACCCGGCTGGTGGCGGAGCTGCATGCCAAGGTGGTGGAGGACGCGCTGTTCCTGTTCGTGGCGCACGACCTCAATCCCCGCGCCATGAGCCGGCGCGTGCAGGGCTTCGTGCAGGCGCGCTCCTGGTTCCAGGATCTGACGCCGGTCAGCATGCGGGGCTGACCCCGCTTTCACGGTCGCGCGAGGCCGTTTTTCCGCCACGGTCCTCGCGCGTCTCCGCCCGATTCTGCGGCGTTCATGGTAGGCCATAGCTCCGTGGCCCTGGCCGCCACGAGGGAGGACCTGTCGTGAACCACCCGGCCCGACGCGTGACGCGCGCGACCGCCCTTGCCCTGCTGCCGCTCGCCCTGCTGCTGCCGAATGCAGGCCGGAGCCAGGTCAGCCAGCCGCCTGCCCTCGGCATGCCGGGCGGCCCGCCGGCCGCGCAGCCGGACCAGGCGGAGCTGCCCGATCCGCCCGACCGCGTCGGCCGCCTCGCCCGCAGCCAGGGGCAGGTCTCCTACCGCCTGCCGGGCGAGGAGTCCTGGGCGCCGGCGCAGGTCAACCTGCCGATCACCTCGGGCAACGCCATCTGGGCCGAGCCCAACAGCCGCGCGCTGCTGGAAGTCGGCCAGAGCCGGGTCTGCGTCGGCCCCTCGACCAGCCTCGAGATCGCGACGCTGGACGACGCCACCCTGACCGCGACCATGCCGCAGGGCGCGGCCTATCTGAACCTGGTGGGCGTCGGCCAGGATGAGCGCGCGCAACTCGTCACGCCGGCCGCCGCGGTGGTGATGCCGGTGGATGGCCGCTACCTCGTCGAGACGATGGGCCCGGACCAGCCCACCCGCATCGCCGTGCTGGAAGGCCAGGCGATGGTCACCACTGGCGGCGGCGAGGTGCAGGTGATGGCCGGCCAGGCGGTGGTCGTCGAGGCCGGCGGCCAGGCCCGCACCGAGCGCGCCGGCCCCGGCTCGCCGCTGGTCGCCTGGTGCGATGGCAGCTTCGGCCCGCCGCGCCAGCCGGTGCCGCAGGCGGTGATGGGCATGACCGGCGCCTATGAGCTCGCCCGCTACGGCCGCTGGGAGCAGAACCCCGAATATGGCGAGGTCTGGTACCCGCAGGGGGTCGGCCAGGACTGGGCGCCCTATCGCGACGGGTCCTGGCGCTGGATGGAGCCCTGGGGCTGGACCTGGGTGGATGCGCAGCCCTGGGGCTACGCGCCATCCCATTACGGCCGCTGGGTGCAGGTCGGGCCGCGCTGGGGCTGGGTGCCGGTGGCCGCCGGCATCGGCATCGCGGCCGGTCCGCGCCTGCGTCCGGTGTGGGCGCCGGCCCTGGTCAGCTTCTTAGGCGGCCCGCCGGCGCCGCGCTTCGGCCGGCCGATCGGCTGGGTGCCGCTGGGGCCGCGCGAACCCTACTACCCCTGGTACCGCGCCTCGCCCCGCTATGTGGAGCGCGTGAACATCCGCCAGGTCACCAACATCAACCAAGTGCGGAATGTCTGGGTCGAGCGCGGCCGCCACCAGGACGGGCCGTGGCAGCGCGAGGATTTCGACCGCCTGCGCAACCGCCGCTGGGCGACCGTGGTGCCGGCGGATGCGATGCTCGCCTCGCGTCCGGTGCGCCAGGAGATGCGCCGGGTGGATCCGGCGGCGTGGCGCCAGGCCGTGCTGGCGCCGGCCGCCCCGCCGCGGCCCGGGCCGCAGACCTGGGGCCTGACCCCGCGCGCCGCCGAGCGCCTCGGCATCGCGCCGCAGGAGCTGCGCCGGGCCGCTTATGCACCGGCGCCGCCGCCGCGGCTGCGCGAGGCGCAGATGCAGCTCGACCGCCGCATCGACCGCGACGGCCGCCCGGATGCGCTCGAGCGCCAGCAGGCGATCCAGCGCGAGCAGCGCCAGGAGGATCGCCGCGATGCGATCCAGCGCGAACAGCGGCAGGAGGACCGCCGCGATGCGATCCAGCGCGAACAGCGCCAGGAAGACCGCCGCGATGCGATCCAGCGCGAGCAGCGCCAGGAGGACCGCCGCGATGCGATCCAGCGCGAGCAGCGCCAGGAGGACCGCCGCGATGCGGTCGACCAGCGCCGCGCCGCCGAGCAGCAGCAATTGCAGCAACAGCAGCGCCAGCAGCAGCGTGACGCGCTGGAGCAGCAGCGGCGTGCGATCGAGCAGCAGCAGCGCCAGGCGGTCCAGCGCCGCGACTTCCAGCAACGCGATGCGCTGGAGCAGCAGCGCCGGACGATCGAGCAGCAACAGCGCCAGCAGCAGCGCGAGGCGCAGGACGAGCAGCGGCGGCAGCAGCGCGACGCTCTCGAGCAACAGCGCCGCGGGCAGGACCAGCAGCAGCGCCAGGCGATCGACCAGCAGCAGCGCCAGCAGCAGCGCGACGCGCAGGACCAGCAGCGTCGTGCCCAGGAGCAGCAGCAGCGGCAGGCGATCGACCAGCAGCAGCGCCAGCAGCGCGATGCCGTGGAGCAGCAGCGCCGGGCGCAGGAACAGCAGCAGCGGCAGGCGATCGAGCAGCAGCAGCGCCAGCAGCAGCGCGATGCCGTGGAGCAGCAGCGGCGGGCGCAGGAACAGCAGCAACGCCAGGCGGCGGAGCAGCAGCGCCGCGCCGCCGAACAGCAGCAGCGCCAGGCCATGGAGCAGCAGCGGCGGGCGCAGGAGCAGCAGCAGCGGCAGGCGGTGGAACAGCAGCAACGCCAGGCCATGGAGCAGCAGCGCCGCGCCGCCGAACAGCAGCAGCGGCAGGCGATGGAGCAGCAGCGCCGCGCCGCCGAGCAGCAGCAGCGCCAGGCCATGGAGCAGCAGCGCCGGGCGCAGGAGCAGGCCCAGCGGCAGGCGATGGAACAGCAGCGCCGCGCCGCCGAGCAACAGCAGCGCCAGGCCATGGAGCAGCAACGCCGGGCGCAGGAGCAGGCCCAGCGCCAGCAGCAGCAACAGCAGCGGCGTCAGGACCGCGGCGGGTGAAGGGACTGGGGGGCGGAGATGAACTCCGCCCCCCAGACCCCCCACCTCCTTTTTTTGACGACGGGGAAGCGTGGCGAGCGCCGTTCTCAGCCCGACAACGGCGCGGCGCCTGAGAGTGCGGGAGGCGCCAGCGCCAAGTAGCCAAAAAAAGGAGGTGGGGGTGTGGGGGCGGAGTTCTCTCCGCCCCCACTCTTTCTTGGCACGCTACGCGAACGCCGACGCCGCTTCGATTTCCCTCAGGCGCGATGTCAGGCCCGGCTCTCCGGGGAGCGTCTTCAGCGCCTCGCGCAAGGCGCGCGCAGCGGGGCGAGGGCCGCGATGGGCGAGCAGCACCTCGGCGAGCAGCAGATGGAAGCGCGGCTGGTCGGCCGCCAGCTGCGCCGCCCGGCTGCATTCGCGCAATGCCGGCATCGGGCTGCCCAGGTGATGGAACGCCCGGCCGAGCAGGCTCGCCGCCTCCGCGTCCTGCGGCTGCTCGCGCACCAGGAAGCGCGCATGCGGCAACGCCGCGGCACCGTCGCCTTGCGCCAGCAGCGCGTGGGCCAGCCCGCTCCGCCCCCCCAGCGAGCGCGGGTCGTGCGCCACCACCGCCTGGAACGCGGCGGCCGCCTCCGCCGCCAGTCCCCGTCCGAGCAGCGCATGGCCGAGGCGCAGCGCCAGCGCCGGCTCTGCCGGCTCCCGCGCCACCGCGGCGCGCAGCGCCGCCAGCGCCTCCTCGTCCTGCCCCAGCGCCGAGAGGCTGGCGGCCAGCCCCGCATGGGCGTGCCCATCGCTCAGGCCGAGGCGGATCGCTTCCTCGAAGGCCAGCCGCGCCTCGGCGGCGCGCCCCATGGCGAGCAGGTGGTGCGCCCCGCGCAGCGCGTTGCCGCCAGCGCCGCCGCCCTGCGCGCCGAGCATCCGCGCCGCCGCGGCGGCCTCCTCCTGCCGCCCGAGCCGCAGCAGCCACGCGATGCGGTGCTCGAGCGCCGTCGCCTCGTCCTGCTCCACCAATGCTTGCGAGACGCCCAGCGCCACCGCCTGCGCCGACAGCAGCCGCGCGCGCGAGGCATTGCCGTGCCGCATGGCGCACATCGCCATCAGCCGGAACCACTGCTCGGAGCGCCCGCGCCGCGCGCGCAGCGCCGCCTGCATCCCCGCCGCGTCGCCGGCGCGCAGCGCGTCCAGCACCGGGCGGAAGCCGGCCGATCCCACCAGCAGCCAGATCGCCGAATGCCCGGTGAGCGGCGCCCGGATCAGCCGCACCCGCTCCGGCGCCAGCGCCCGGATGCGCTCCGCATGGCGCCAGTCGATCGCGTCATAGGGATCGGCCAGGATCACCGCGCGCGGGCCGAGATCCTCGGCGCGCACCGCCATGCCGTCATGCAGCGCGGGCCGGTAGAAGTTGCGGTAGCGCTCGTCCCCGGGCACCTCCGCCGGCATGATGGAGGTCTGCGGCGACACCGCGAAGCTGGCCTCGAGCCCGAGCAGCGCCGCGTGCTTCAGCGCTGCGTAGCCGCCCATGCTGTAGCCGTAGCCGATGCTGCCCGGCTTCAGCACGGCGCGGATGGACCCGGCCGCCGCCGCCAGGGAGGCGGCCGGAAACCAGTTCTCCCGCTTCCCCACCACGCCGACCGCGTCGAGATCGAGGGTGCGCGCCAGCTCCCGCCCCCAGAAATGCAGCCCGCCGGGCCGCGTGCTCAGCTCGCCGAAGGTGACCAGGGTGAACGCGGAATTGCCCGGCCGGTGAACGACCTGAATCTCCGCATCCTCGAACAGCACCGACCCCGACATTGCGGCTTGGCTCACTCCCCTGGCGCCGTCCCGGAACGGGAAGGCCTTCCGAGGGATAACCCAAAAAATGCGCCGGCGGGTAGACCGGGTCCCATCCCGCACTCTCAGGCGCCACACCGTTGTCGGGCTGAGAACGGGGCCCGCCACGTTTCCCAGAAGCCAAAAAAAGGAGGTGGGGGTGTGGGGGCGGAGTTCTCTCCGCCCCCACTCTTTTTCTCAGTGCCTCTCGCGCGGCCAATCGAGCCGTGGCTCGGCGCGGCTGCGCGGCGGCGGGTCCGCCCAGGCCGGCGGCGGCGGCACCGGGGGCGTGAGTCGCGGGGAGGCATCGCGCGGCGCGGGCGGCGGCGGCTCGGCCCAGCCTTCGTCCATCGGCGGCGCGCGGCGTGGCGGCTCCGGCAGCCGCAGCGCGCGGATCTCCGCCTGCAGATCGGCAAGCTGCGTCTCGATCGCTTCCAGCCGCGACTTCACGCCGAACACGCTGAACGGCATGGCGAGGAAGGCGAGCACCGCGAGCCCCAGCACCAGCAGCAGGAACAGCCCCGTCCAGGCCGGCAGTCCGGGAATCACGAGATACGCCGCGAGGGTTTGCAGAAGGTCAGCCACCGGTGACGCTCATGTGCCGGGCCAGCGCCGGGCGGTTGTGCCGGCGGTCGATGATGAAGTCGTGCCCGCGCGGCTTGCGGGTGATCGCCTCCCGGATCGCCAGTTGCAGCCCGGCATCGTCCACCGAGGGGTCGCGCAGCAGGGCGCGGAATTCCGCCGCATCCTCCTGGCCGAGGCACATGTAGAGGGTGCCGGTGCAGGTCAGCCGCACGCGGTTGCAGGATTCGCAGAAATTGTGGGTGAGCGGCGTGATGAAGCCGATGCGCCGGCCGGTCTCCTGCACCGTGTAGTACCGCGCCGGGCCGCCGGTGGTGTAGTCGGTCTCCTCCAGCGTCCAGCTCTGGCGCAGGCGCGAGCGGACCAGCGAGAGCGGCAGGTACTGCTCGGTGCGGTCGCCGGTGATGTCGCCGAGCGGCATGGTCTCGATCAGGCAGAGGTCGAAGCCGTGCTCGCCGCACCAGGCGAGCATGCGGTCGTATTCGTGCTCGTTCACGCCCTTGAGCGCGACGGCATTGATCTTGATGGCTATGCCCGCGGCCTTGGCGGCGAAGATGCCGTCCAGCGTCTGCTCGAGCTTCCCCCAGCGGGTCACCGCGGTGAAGGTCGCGGGGTCGAGCGTGTCGAGCGAGACGTTGATCCGGCGCACGCCGGCGTCGAACAGCTGGGGCGCGAGCTTGGCGAGCTGGGTGCCGTTGGTGGTGATGGTGAGCTCGCGGAGGCCGTGGCCGATGCGCGCGCCGAGGCTGCGCACCAGGCTGATCACGTTGCGGCGGACCAGCGGCTCGCCTCCGGTGAGGCGGATCTTCTCGACGCCGAGGCCGATGAAGGCGCCGCAGAGGCGGTCGAGCTCCTCGAGCGAGAGGATCTCGGCCTTGGGCAGGAAGGTCATGTCCTCCGCCATGCAGTAGACGCAGCGGAGATCGCAGCGATCCGTCACCGAGACGCGCAGGTAGCTGACCTGCCGGCCAAAGGGGTCGATCAGGGGGGGAGCGGGAGGGGCCATGCCAGGGGTGATTTGGGCCCCGAACCCCGCCTCCCGCAAGGGCTCAGCGTGCCGGCAGGACGACGATGGTGACCATCCGGGCGGGGGGAAGCTCGGCGCGGACGCGGGGGCTGAATTGCGCGCTGCGCGCCTCGGCCCGCACCCGGTCGCGCTCCACCCCGCGGGCGGCCAGCGCCTGGGCCACGGCGCCGGCGCGCTGGGCGGCGAGGCGGGTATTGGTGACGGCGCCGCCCTCCTGCCCGGAATGGCCGAGGACGCAGAGGTTCCGCTCCGGATTGGCCTTGGCGAGCTCGGCCGCGGCGGCGAGCGGGGTGCGGGCCTGGTCGGTCACGGCCGCGCTGCCGCGGCCGAACGGCACCACGAAGACGTCATCCTCGAGCTGTTCCGCGCCGACGCAATTGAAGGCGCGCGGCTGGGCCAGGGCAGGGGCGGCCGTCAGCATCAGGGGCACCAGCCAGGCGGAGAGGCGCATCAGGCGGCCGCCAGCAGGCCGGCATCGCGCAGCCGCGCGATCAGCCCGGCGGCGTCCACCCCAGGATGGGCAGCGCGCAGCTCGGGCTCGGCGATGTCCGGGCGGGCGAGCAGCCAGCCGGCCGCCTCGGCTTCGGGCGGGGAGAGCGGCAGCGCGCCGCGTTCGGTCTTCAGCACGAAATCGGCGCCGCGGCGCACCGGGCGGGCGCCCTGGGCCAGCACCTTGAAGGCGGGGGTGTCGTCGCCGGTGGCCGCGGCGGCTTCGGGCGGGGCCAGGCCGCGGGCGGCCAGCATGTCGTAGCCGCCGCGCTTGAAACGGTAGTTCCGCACGAAGCCTTCCAGCACTTCCATCACCTTGGGGTCGCGGGCGAGCTCCGCGAGGCGCTGGCCGAGCTGGGCGGCGCGGCTGGTCAGCGCGAATTTCTGCGCCGCGCTGCCGTCCTGGCGCGGCAGCGGCTTGCGGAAGTCGCTCTCGTACAGCACGCGCTCGAGCAGGATGTTCATGACATCCATCCCGAGCGGGGCGTGCACGCCATAGGCGACATGGACCGAGGCCGGCGCCTCGGCCAGCGCATCGTGGTACCAGCCGCGCGGCAGGTAGAGCAGGTCGCCGGGCTGCATCAGCACCTTGGCACGCAGCTTGCCCTTGGCGCGCTCATGGTGCTCCTGGTTCTGGCTGCGGAACAGCGGGTGGCCGATCGGGTAGTCGGCGCGGCCTTCCCAGACGTTCCAGTACTTGTCGCCCTCGACCTGCACGGCCCAGACCTCGTGGGTGTCGTAATGGGCGGGGAAGGCCTTGTGGCTCTGCCAGGAGATGTAGACGTTGGCCTGCGCCTTCCCGAGGCCGGCGCCCTCCAGCGCGTCCGACACCGCGGCGAGGCCGGGGGTGAGGCTGTCGACGTCGTTCATGACGACGGACGCGCCGCGGCGGACCCAGTCCTGCACCTTCGCGGCGTCGGGCTGCAGCCCCTGCAGATTCTCGCGCGTCGTGGCCGGGCCGCAATACTGGGCGGCGGGCACGGGGGTGCCGTCCATCACCAGCTTGAGGCTGTGATCGGTCCAGATATGGGACATGTCGAGCAGGCGGTTGATCTGCCGCCAGGACAGGACCTGGGCGAATTTCGCCGCGCCGCCCTTGAGGTGCAGGGGCTGGCGGTCGTGGTACTCGGCGAAGAACTGCTCGGGCGGCAGCGGCGCCAGCAGGTCGTTCAACGTCATCTTCATGCGGCAACGGTAGCCGATCTGGCGGCGCCGCGGCAGGGTGCGCCGGGGGACGGAGAGGAGACCCCTGCCTCCTTTTTTTTGGCGACTTGGGAAACCTGGCGTGCTCCGTTCTCCGCCAGACAACGGCTTGGCGGCTGGGAGTGCGGAATCAGCCAGCGCCGAGTGCCAAAAAAAGGAGGGATGGGGTCTGGGGAAGGGAGTTCATCTCCCTTCCCCAGTTCCCCGCCTCGAGGGAGAACGCCATGCCTGACGACATCGGCCAGGCCGCCCAGGACACCGCCCGCGCCGAGCTGCTGCGCGCCGCCGAGGAGGCGCTTCGCCGGCTCGCTCCGGGCCTGCCGCCCGAGGCCGCCGAGCTGATGCGCCGCCTCCATGCGGCGATGCCGACCGGCGAGCTCGCCGCGCTGACGCCGGAGGCGGTGGCTGCGGCCGGGGCGAGCCTCTACGCCCATGCGGCGGAGCGCCGGCCCGGTGCGGCCAAGATCCGCCTGCTCGCCACCGGGCCCGAGACCGGACCGCATCCGGTGGTCGAGATCGTCACCGACGACATGCCGTTCCTGGTCGATTCCGTGCTGGCGGCGCTCGCGCTTTGTGGCCGCGCGGTGAAGAGCCTGTTGCATCCGGTGGTGCCGGTGCGCCGCGACGGCGCCGGCCGGCTGGTCGCGATCGATCCGGCCGTGCGCAGCCATGAGAGCATGATGCGCGTGGTGCTGGGCGCTTCCGGCGCGGCGCTTTCCGGCGTGGCGCCGGCGGCGGCGAACGACCTCGGGGCGGTGGAGAACGCGATCCGCCGCGCCCTGGGCGATACCCGCGCGGCGGTCGCGGATTTCAACGCCATGCTGTCGCGGCTGCGCGCGGTGGAGGCCTCGCTGGTGGCGCGCGGCACGCCGGAGGCGGAGGAGGCGGCCGCCTTCCTCGGCTGGATGGCCGACGACAATTACGTGCTGCTCGGGCATCGGCGCCTCGATCTCGGCAGCGATGGCGGCGTCGCGATCGCCGAGGAGGACAATCTCGGCGTGCTGCGCGATTCCGCCGTCCCGGTGTTCGATGCGCTGCGCGATCTCTCCGCCATGCCGCCGCTGGTGCGCGCCGTGCTGGAGGACCCCGCGCCGGTGACGGTGGCGAAGGCCAACATGCGCGCGACGGTGCACCGGCCGCAGCATGCCGATGCGGTGGCGGTGCGCGCGCTCGGCGCCGATGGGCGGGTCGCCGCGGTGCATGTGTTCCTCGGCCTGTTCGCGGCCTCGGCCTACAACCGCAACCCGCGCTCCATTCCGCTGCTGCGGCAGAAGGTGGAGCGCATCATGGAGATGTCGGGGCTCGACCCGGAAGCGCATGACGGGCGGGCGCTGCGCAACATCCTCGACACCTGGCCGCGCGACGAGCTGTTCCAGGCGCCGGCGACCGCGATCCTGGAAGGCGCGCGGCGGGCGCTGGACCTGCAGATCCGCCCGCGCGCGGCGCTCGCGGTCCGCCCCGATCCCTTCGAGCGCTTCGTCTCGGCGATCGCCTGGCTGCCGCGCGACACCTTCGATACGCGGCTGCGCGAGCGGATCGGCGAGATGCTGGCGCGCGCCTGGGCGGGGCGGCTTTCCGCCACCTATGTCGCGGTGGGCGACGCGCCGCTCGCGCGCACGCATTACATCGTCGCGACCAGGCCGGGCGCGGTGCCGCAGGTGGACATCGCCGCGCTGGAAGCGGCGATGGCGCAGGCGGCGCGCAGCTTCCCGGACCGGCTGGCGGAGGCGCTGGTGGATGCGGAAGGCGAGGCCGGCGCGGCGCGGCTGCTGGCGCGCTGGCGCGATGCCTTCCCGGCCTCCTATCGCGACGATGCGATCGCGGCGCAGGGCGTCGCGGATATCGCGCTGGCCGAGCGGGCGCTCGCCTCCTCCCGGCCGGCGGCATCGCTGGTGCGGCCGCCCGGCGCCGAGACGGACAGCATGACCCTGCGGCTGGCCAATCCCGGCGGGCCGCTGCCGCTGGCCGACGCGCTGCCGCTGTTCGAGAGCCTCGACCTGCGCGCCATCGAGGAGGTGCCGCACCGCCTGGCGCCGGTCGGCGCGCAGCCGGTCGTGCTGCATGTCTTCACGCTGCGCGCCGGCATGCCCTGCGCGGAGGACCGCTTCCCCGCCCTGCTGGAGGCGCTCGCCGCGCTGCAGGAGGGCAGGGCCGAGGCGGACGGCTTCAACCGCCTGGTGCTGCGCGCCGGGCTCGATTGGCGGCAATGCTGGCTGCTGCGCGCGATGTATCGCTGGCTGAAGCAGGTCGGGCTGCCCTTCGCGCAGGAGAGCGTGCAGGCGGCGCTCGCCGCGCATCCCGAAGCCGCGCGCATCCTGACCCGGCTGTTCGCGGCGCGCTTCGACCCCTCTGCGGTGAGCCGCGACGAGGCGGCGCTGCAGGCGGCGTGGTCCGCGCTGCTGGACGGCATCGCCAATCCGGACGAGGACCGCATCCTCTCGCGCCTGAGGACGCTGCTGGATGCGGTGCTGCGCACGAATTTCTACCAGGGCAAGGACTACCTCGCGCTCAAGATCGACAGCGCGAAGGCCGGCGACATGCCGAGCCCACGCCCCTGGCGCGAGATCTTCGTCCATTCCGTGCGCATGGAAGGCTGCCATCTGCGCGCCGGCCCGGTCGCGCGCGGCGGCATCCGCTGGTCCGACCGGCGCGAGGATTTCCGCACCGAGATCCTCGGCCTGATGAAGGCGCAGCGGCTCAAGAACGTCATCATCGTGCCGACCGGCGCCAAGGGCGGCTTCGTCCTCAAGCAGGCGCCGCCGGCGAGCGACCGCGAGGCGTTCCAGGCCGAGGGCGTCGCCTGCTACCGGACGCTGGTCCGCGGCATGCTGGACCTCACCGACAATTACCGCGGCTTCGATGTCGTCACGCCGGCGGACATCATCCGCCGCGACGGCGACGATCCCTACATCGTCGCCGCCGCCGACAAGGGCACCGCGACCTTCAGCGACATCGCCAACGCGCTCTCCGCCGACTACGGCTTCTGGCTGGGCGACGCCTTCGCCTCCGGCGGCTCCGCCGGCTACGACCACAAGGGCATGGGCATCACCGCGCGCGGCGCCTGGGTGATGATCGACCGCCACTTCCAGGAGGTGCTCGGCCGCTCCGTGCAGGACGCGCCCTTCACCATGGTGGGCGTCGGCGACATGTCCGGCGACGTGTTCGGCAACGGCGCGCTGGTGTCGCGCAAGACGCGGCTGCTCGCCGCCTTCGACCACCGCCACATCTTCATCGATCCCGATCCCGACCCGGAGACCTCCTACGCGGAACGCGAGCGGCTGTTCCGCCTGCCGCGCTCCTCCTGGGCGGATTACGACGTGCGCCTGGTCAGCGAGGGCGGCGGCGTCTTCCCACGCAACACGAAATTCGTCCCGCTCTCGCCGCAGATCCGCGCGCTGCTCGGCCTCGCCGGCGAGCGCGCCGAGCCCGCCGACATCATCAAGGCCATCCTGCGGGCGCCGGTGGACCTGCTCTATTTCGGCGGCATCGGCACCTATGTGAAGGCGAGCGGCGAATCCCATGCCGATGCCGGCGACCGCGCCAATGATGCGCTGCGCGTGAACGGCAGCGAGCTGCGCGCCCGCGTCGTGGGCGAGGGTGCCAATCTCGGCGTGACCCAGGCCGGCCGCATCGAGGCCGCGCGCCAGGGCATCCGCGTCAACACCGATGCGCTCGACAATTCTGCCGGCGTCTCCACCTCGGACCACGAGGTCAACATCAAGATCCTGCTGGCCGACGCGGAAGCCGACGGCGCGCTGACGCGCCGCCAGCGCGACGACCTGCTGCGCGAGATGACCGACGAGGTCGCGGCGCTCGTGCTGCGCGACAACGCGCAGCAATCCCTCGCGATCAGCCTCGAGCAGCTCGGGGGCGCGGACGACCTGCCCTCGCACGCGGCGCTGATGGCGAAGCTGGAGGAGGCCGGGCTGCTCGACCGTGCCGTCGCCGGCCTGCCCGACCCCGCCGCCATGGGCCGCCGCATCGGCGCCGGCGACCCGCTGACCCGGCCGGAGCTCGCCGCGCTGCTGCCCTTCGCCAAGCTGTGGCTGGCCGAGGCGGTGGAAGCGAGCGCCCTGCCCGACGACCCCGCGCTGCTTCCCGCGCTGCTCGCCTATTTCCCGCAGCCGCTGCGCGCGCAATTCGCGCGCTACGCCGAACGGCACCGGCTGCGGGGCGAGCTGATCGCCACCATCGTCGCCAACGCGGTCGCCAACCGGCTCGGCTGCGCCGCGCTGGCACGGCTGACCACGGATTCCGACCCCGTCGCCGCCTGCCGCGCCGCGCTGCTCGCCGCCGCCGCCTTCGGCCTGGAGGACGCCGCCGAGGCGATCGACGGCGCCGCGGCACCGGCGCCCACGCGGCTCGACGCGCTGCTCGCGCTGCGGCGGCTGCAGGAATCCGCCGCCCGCGACCTGCTCGGCGAGCCGCTGCGCCCGCTCGGCGAGACGCTGGCGGCGCTGCGGCCCGGCATCGCCGCCCTGGTCGCGGCGGCCGAAAGCGCCGCCCGGCCGGCCGATGGACTGCCGCCCGGGCCGGCCACCCTCGCCGCCGCCGCGCCACACCTCGCCGCCGCGCCCGCAGTGGTGCGGCTCGCCAGCACCGCCGGGGTGGAGACGGAAGCCGCCGCGTCCGCCTGGACCGCGGTGGGCGAGGCCTACGCGCTCGATTCCCTGCGCGCCGCCATCATGGCAGCGCCAGCCCCCGGCGCCTTCGGCCCGCGCGCCCGAGCGGCACTGCTCGAGGATGTCGGGGCGACGCAGATCCGCCTGGCGGCGTCCCGGCTGCGCGGGGAGGCGCCGGTCGAGACGCGCGCGGCAGCGGCCGCACGACTGGCGCAGGAAGCCGCGGCGATGCCGGACTTCGCGGCGGTGACGGTGGCGGCGAGGGCGCTCGCGTCGCTTGCGCGGACGAATTAGCTGGGGGGGCGGAGAGAACTCCGCCCCCCCAGACCCCACCCAGACCCCCCCCTCCTCTTTTTTTTGGTGAATTGGTGCCGGCGGCGAACGCACAGCCAGTGCTGCCGGATGTGCTCACACCCGGCTTGCGGGTCGTGTTTTGCGGGAGCGCGGCGGGGACCGTCTCCGCACTGCGGGGCGCGTATTACGCGGGGCCAGGGAACCGGTTCTGGCCGACGCTGCACGCGACCGGCCTGACAGACCGGGTGCTGCGGTCGGAGGAATTCCGGCAGGTGCTCGATTACGGGATCGGCCTCACCGACCTCGCCAAATTCGCCTCCGGACCGGACGCGACGATCCGGCGCGCCGATTACGATCCGCAGGGCCTGCTCGCGCGGCTCGCGGCACTGCAACCGAAGGCGCTCGCCTTCAACGGCAAGCGCGCCGCCGCGCTGTTCCTCGGCCAGCCTGGCGACAGGTTGCGCTATGGCGCGCAACCCCCGCGCCCCGGCATGCCCTTGCTCTTCGTGCTCCCCTCCACCTCTGGCCTCGCCACCCGCTACTGGTCCCTCGACCCATGGCGCGACCTCGCAGCCGCCACCAGGTGCTGGCGGGGTCCGGGGTGACACTGTCACCCCGGCGGGGGTGCAGGGGGCAGCGCCCCCTGCTCCGCGCTCTGGCATGCAGCGCGCCGCCGCGGGATAGTGCGCGCGCTGCAACGGAGCGCTCCCCATGCGTGGACTCTGGCTCGGCCTTCTCATGCTCACCGCGGGAACCGCCCAGGCCGCCGGCGAGGCCATCGAGCTGCGCGCGCGCGGCGTGCAGATCTATGCCTGCGAGCAGACGGCGAGCGGCTTCCAGTGGCGCTTCAAGGGCCCGGAGGCGGTTCTGATGGACACCGCCGGCGCCGAGGTCGGGCGCCACTTCGCCGGCCCGTCCTGGCGCGCGGCGGACGGCAGCGCGGTGGTGGGCGAGGTCGTGGCGTCCAGCCCGGCGCCGCAGCCTGGCGCGATTCCCTGGCTGATCCTGCGCGCGAAATCCCATGAGGGGAGCGGCGCCTACGCCGCGGTCAGCCACATCATCCGCAGCCACACCCAGGGCGGCGTCGCGCCGGGCACGCCCTGCGACCAGCACCATGCCGGCAGCGAGGCGCGGGTGCCCTATGAGGCGAGCTACCTGCTGTTCCGCCAGCCCTGACGCCGCCGCGCAGCCATCCGCATGACCCGCAAGGCCTTCGCCTGGGCGCTCTACGATTGGGCGAACAGCGCCTTTCCCACCGTGGTCTCCACCTTCGTGATCGCCGCCTATTTCGCGCGCGGCATCGCGCCCGATCCCGCCACCGGCCAGGCGCAATGGGGCTGGATGCAGACCCTCGCCGGCATCGCCATCGCCCTGCTGTCGCCGCTGCTCGGCGCCGTCGCCGATGCCGGCGGGCGGCGGCGGCTGATGCTGCTGCTCTGCACGGTGGTCACCGCACTCGCCACCGCCGCGATCTGGTGGGCGCGGCCCGATCCGTCCTGGACCCTGTGGGCGCTCACTGCCGTTGGGATCGGCACCATCGGCTTCGAGGTCGGCACCGTGTTCTACAACGCGATGCTGCCGCAGGTGGCGGCGCCGGCGCAGCTCGGGCGCGTCTCCGGGCTCGCCTGGGGGCTCGGCTATGCCGGCGGGCTTGCCTGCCTGGTCGTGGCGCTGCTGGTGCTGGTGCGGCCGGACCCGTCGCCGCTCGGCCTCGATCGCGCCGACGCGGAGCATGTGCGCGCGACCGCGATACTGGTGGCGCTGTGGATGGTGCTGTTCGGCTGGCCGGTGCTCGTCGTGCTGCCGGACCCGCCGGCGGGTCGGCGGCCGCCCTGGGGCGCCGCGCTGCGCGAGGGCATGGGCGAGATCGGCGCCGTGCTGCGCCGCCTGCCGCGCAACCCGGTGCTGGCGCGCTTCCTGGTCGCGCGCCTGTTCTACACCGACGGGCTGAACACGCTGTTCGCCTTCGGCGCCATCTACGCCGCCGGCGCGTTCGGCCTGCAATTCGAGCAGATCCTGCTGTTCGGCATCGCCATGAACGTGACCGCGGGCCTCGGCGCCGCCGGCTTCGGCCTGGTCGACGACCGGCTCGGCTCGCGCCGCACCGTGCTGCTCGCGCTCACCGGGCTGATCCTGTGCGGCGCGCTGCTGCTGCTGGTGACGGAGATCGCCGCGTTCTGGGCCATCGCGCTGGTCATGGGCCTGTTCTTCGGCCCGGCGCAGGCGGCCTCGCGGACCCTGATGGCGCGCATCGCGCCGGCGGAGGAGACGGCGGCGCATTTCGGGCTCTTCGCGCTCTCCGGCCGCGTCACCGGCTTCGTCGGGCCGGCGGTGCTCGCCGCGGTCACCGCGGCGAGCGGCAGCCAGCGCGCCGGCATGGCGACTGTGCTGGTCTTCCTCGCGCTCGGCGCGGGCATCCTCGCGACCGTCAGGGCGCGGTGACCGGCGGCAGGCGTTACTCAGAAGAAGAAGGATCGGGGGCGGAGAGAACTCCGCCCCCGAACCCCCACCTCCTTTTTTTGGCTATTTGGTGCAGGTGCCCGCCGAATTCTCAATGACGTCGCGTTGTCGCGTGGAGAACGGCGCGCACCACGTTCCGCACTCTCGGCCGACGCACCCTTCCGGTGTCCAGGGGAGACGGAGTTCTCTCCGCCCCCCAGTTCTTTCTTCACGGCGCCGCGCCCGCCCGCGCGACGCAACCGCCGCTCACGCCGCAGCGTAGAGATAGGCCGGCAGCGGCTGGGTGTGGTCCACCACCGCCTTCACGCCCGGCACGTTCTCGGCCAGCACCTTCAGCCCGCGCCGCACCGCCTCGCTGCGCACGAAGCCGTGGAACGCCACCACGCCGCCATGCACCTCCACCATGGTATGGAACGTGTCGGCCCAGGGCTCGCGCCGGATGCGGGCGAGTACGGCGCGGCTGATCCGATCATCCGGGCAGGCCGCTTCCTCCGCCGGCGCCATCAGGGCGCGCAGCAGGTCCGCGCGGCTGACGATGCCGCAGAGCCGCCCCTCCTCCACCACCACCAGGCGGCGCACGCCGTTCTCTTCCATCAGATGCGCGACATGCGCGGCCGAGGCGCCCGGCTCCACCGTGAACACCGCGCGGCTCATGATCTCCCCGGCCGTGACGCCATGGGTGCGCACATAGCGATCCGCGAGACGCGCCGGATCGGCGAACAGGCCGGCCAGCCACGACGCCGGGCGGTCCTCCTCGCCGGCCAGCCGGCGGATCAGATCGGCTTCCGTCACGATGCCGAGCAGGGTGCCCGCTTCATCCACCACCGGCACCGCCGAGATGCCGCGATCGGACAGCAGCCGCGCAACCGCCGCCACCGGGGTGCCCGGCGGCACCGTCACCACCTCCGGCGTCATCAGGTCGCGGGCAGCGAGACGCGCCATGGCAGCCCTCCTCACCTCTCCCTCGACTCTGGAAGGCGCCGTGCGGCCCGTCCTTGCGGTACCGCAAGACCGAGGCTCTTCCGCAGGGCCGCGAGCCATCCTATTCAAGCCCGAGAGATCAACGAAAAGGGAGCAAGCGTTCATGTCCGGGATCACGCGCCGCGCCGTTCTGGGCTGCGCAGCCGGCGGCCTCGCCCTGCCGGCCCTCGCGCAACAGGCCCAGCAGCTCGCCATCGCCACCGGCACCACCGGCGGCGTGTACTATCCGCTCGGCGGCGCGCTGGCGAACTATCTCTCCCGCGACATCCCAGGCATGAGCGCGACGGTCGAGGTCACCGGCGGCTCCACCGCGAACCTGCAGCTGCTCGGCGCCGGGCGCGTCGGCATGGTGCTCGCCCAGGTCGACGCCTCGGTGGATGCGATCCGCGGCGCCGGCCCCTTCCGCGGCCGGGTCGTGCCCGCGCGCGCGATCGCTGTGCTCTACACCAACCGCATGCAGGTGGTGACCGTGGCCTCCACCGGCATCCGCAGCATGGCCGACCTCAAGGGCAAGCGCATCTCCACCGGCGCGCCCGGCTCCGCCACCGAGCTCTTCGCGCTGCGCCTGGTCGAGGCCGCCGGCCTCGACATCGGCCGCGACTTCCGCGCGCGCGAACGCCTCTCGCCCGCCGAATCCACCAACGCCATCCGCGACGGCAAGCTCGACGCCTACTTCTTCGTCTCCGGCGTGCCGACCAGCGCCATCACCGACCTCGCCGCCACGCCGGGCGTGCAGATCGTGCTGATCGACCACGCCGACCTGCACCAGAAGATCACCGAGAAGAACGGCCCGGTGTACTTCCCCGAAGTGATCCCCGCCGGCACCTATCCCGGCCAGCAGACCGAGAACCGCCAGCTCTCCGTCGGCAACATCATGGCGGTGCGCGAGGACATGCCCGCGGAGCTCGTCACCAGCATCCTGCGCGTGACCTGGAACCACCGCGAGGACTGGGCGCGCGTCCACGCTGAAGCGCGCAACTTCAAGCTCGAAGGCCAGAAGACCGCCGCCGCCGGCATCCCCTGGCACCCCGCCGCCATCGCGTTCTGGCGCGAGCAGGGGGCGAATCTCAGTTGAGCGGGGTGGTGCTTGAAGCCGTGATGCGGGACCGAGAGGGGCTCTGCCCCTCTCGGGCTCTCCCCGCTGGGGGGCAAGCGATGCCCCCCAGACCCCGCGAGGAGAGGTCCAGGACAGGGGGAGGGGCACGGCGCGACGGCGGATATGGCGCGCCTGTGATGCCCCTCCCCCTGCCCCGGACCTGTTCTTCCCAGGCGGGGTCCGGGGGGCGCCTGGCCCCCCGGCGGGGAGGTCCAGGAGGGGCAGAGCCCCTCCTGGCCCGCACCCGGGCCTCAAAGGACCACACAGCTTGACCGAGGTTGCCGCCCAGCCCGCGCTGGACGCCGCGGCGGCGCGGCGTGTCGAGGCGCTCATCGAGGCCGAGGAGGGGGTGCAGAACCGTTATCGTGGCCTGCTCGGTCATGCGGCGGTGTTGATCGCGCTCGCGATGAGTCTGTTCCACCTGTGGGCGGCGTGGAGCATCGTGCCGACCACGGTGCTGCGTTTCGTGCATGTCGGCTTCACCATGGTGGTCGGGTTCTTCCTGTTCCCCGTGGCGCGGCGGTTCCGCGACCGCTTCATGCCGTGGGACTGGGGGCTGGTCGCCGCGGCGCTCTATGTCACCTGGTATCTCGTCAATGGCGGCGACGAGCTGCTGGACCGCTACATCTTCCCCGAGCCGATGGATCTCGTGATCGGCTGGATGCTGATCGCGCTGGTGCTGGAGGTGGCGCGGCGCACCACTGGCTGGGTGATGCCGGTGGTGGCGGTGGTGTTCCTGCTCTACGCCTTCTACGGCAATCTCCTGCCGCCGCCCTGGCGGCACCAGGGCTATGGCGAGGATCGCCTGATCCCGCATCTCACCATGACACTCGAGGGCATCTTCGGCACCGCGGTGGATGTCTCTGCCACGCTGATCATCCTGTTCACCATCTATGGCGCCATCCTGCAGGCGACCGGCGCCGGCAAGTTCTTCGTGGATTTCTCCTTCGCGGTGACCGGCGGCAAGGCGAGCAGCGCGGGGCGCACGGTGGTGCTGTCATCCTTCCTGCTCGGCGGGCCGTCCGGGTCGGGCGTCGCGACCACAGTCACGCTCGGCACCGTCGCCTGGCCGATGATGCGCCGCGTCGGCTATCGCCCGGACGATGCCGGCGGCCTGCTCGCCGCGGGGGGCCTGGGCGCCATCATCTCGCCGCCGGTACTGGGCGCGGCCGCCTTCCTGATCGCCGAGTACCTCAAGATCGGCTATCTCGACGTGCTGAAGATGGCGGCGATCCCGACCATCCTCTACTACGCCGCGCTGCTCTTCATGGTGGAGCTCGACCAGCGGCGCATCGCCGCGCGGAGCGTGGCGGAGGTCGGCGGCGCCGCGGTGGAATCGGCCGGCGCGCTGGCGAAGCGCTACTGGTTCCACTTCTCCTCGCTCGTCGCGATCATCCTGTTCATGATGCTCGGCTATTCGCCGACGCTCTCCGTGCTGTATGCGATGGTGGTCGCGGTGCTGCTGTCGTTCCTGCGCCGCGACACCGCGCTGTGGCCGTTGAAGCTGGTGCGCACCCTGGCCGATGGCGCGATCCAGGCGGTCGGCATCGCCGCCACCTGCGCCTGCGCCGGCATCATCGTCGGCTCCATCACGCTGACCGGCCTCGGGCTGAAATTCAGCGACATCGCGATCCAGGCGGCGGGCGGCTCGCTGGTTGTGACGGCGCTCTACACGGCGTTGATCGTGTGGGTGGTGGGCCTCGCCGTGCCGGTGACCGCGAGCTACATCATCTGCGCGGTGGTCGCCGCGCCGGCGCTGACCAAGCTCGGCGTGCCCGACTACGCGGCGCACATGTTCGTCTTCTACTACGCGGTGCTGTCGGAGGTGTCGCCGCCCACCGCGCTCTCGCCCTTCGCCGCGGCGGCGATCACCGGCGCCGGGCCCTACCGCACCACCTTGCAGGCGTGGAAGTACACCCTGCCCGCCTTCCTGCTGCCCTTCGTCTTCGTCACCGATCCCGAGGGGGTCGGCCTGCTGCTCTCCTTCCGCGGCGAGATGGGCTGGGGCGACGTCGCCTGGCAATTCGTGCTCGCCGCCGGCGGCCTCGCCGCGCTCGCCGCCGCCTGCCAAGGGTTCGCACGGCGGGCGCTCGCCCTGTGGGAACGCGCGGGATTCGTGATTTCCGGGCTGCTGATGATCTTCCCCGCACTGATCGGCGATCTGCTGCCGGCGCCGCACTGGATCGGCATCGGGCTTGGCCTGGCGCTGGTCTTGCTCCAGCGCGCCCGCGCCGCCTGAGCGGAGAAAGTGGGGGCGGAGAGAACTCCGCCCCCACACCCCCACCTCCTTTTTTTGGCGACTTGGTACCAGTGCCTCCCGCACTCTCGGGCGACGCAGCGTTGTCGGGCTGAGAACGGAGCTCCCCGCGGTTTCCCGCTCCTTTGCCTGCCGCCCGATCGGCGCTATTCCCGGGCTTGTTCCCCGAAGGACGGACCCGCATGACAAGGCCGTTGCGCCTCGGCTTCTTCACCCGATTGCTCGATGAGGGCGACGCCGCGCAGCGCTACCGCCTCGCCACCGCGCAGATCGCCCATGCCGAGGCGCAAGGCTACGATTCCGCCTGGATCGCCCAGCATCATTTCCACGAGCACGAAGGCGGGCTGCCGGCGCCCTTCGTCTTCCTCGCCCATGTCGCGGCGCAGACCTCGCGCATCCGGCTCGGCACCGGCATCGTCACCCTGCCGATGGAACTGCCGATCCGCGTCGCCGAGGACGCCATCGTGCTGGACCTGCTGTGCAGCGGCAGGCTCGAGCTCGGCGTCGGCTCCGGCGGCAATCCCGCCGCCTTCGCCGCCTTCGGCCTGAACGACGCCGATCGCCGCACCATCTTCGACCGCAACCTCGAGCTGCTGGTGGATGCGCTGGTGAACCGTCCGCTGCATGGCGGCGACCGCATCTATCCGCCGCACACCGCGCTGCTCGAGCGGCTGTGGTACGCGACCTTCTCGGTCCATGGCGCGCGCAACGCGGGCAAGCTCGGCGCTGGCCTGCTGCTCTCGCGCACCCAGCCGCGCCCCGCCGATCAGCCGAATCTCAGCCTCGCCGAGATCCAGCTGCCGATGATCGAGGCCTACACCGCCGCGCTGACGCCAGGCGTCGCGCCGCGCATCCTCGCCTCCCGCTCGGTCTTCGCCGCCGACGACCGCGCCGAGGCGCTGCGCTTCGCCGATATCGGCCTGCGCCGCTTCCATGCCCGCCTCGCCGCCGAGGGCCGCGCCCGCACCAGCGACCACCCCTCGACCGAGGAGCTGATCGCCGCGCATGACGTGCATATCGGCACGCCGGAGGAGGTCGTGGCCTCGCTGCGCGCCGATCGCACCCTCGCACATGCCACCGAGCTCGCGGTGCAGGTGCATTCGGTGGACCCGCCGCCGGCCTTCACGCTGCGTTCCATCGAGCTGGTCGCGCAATCCATCGCACCGGCGCTCGGCTGGCGCGCACCCGTCGCCGAAAGCCGCCGCGTCGCATAGGAGGGAACACCCGATGTCGGACGACGTGATCGACAGCCTGGTCGGCATCGCGCCCGGCTCCGCGCTGGACACCATGCGCGCGCGCCGCCCGGTGGCGCGCAGCAACTCCCAGCGCAGCTGCGAGGTGCTGCTCACGCCGGCCGATCCCGGCGATGTCTTGCTTGCCGAGCGCTGGGCGGTCGCCGCCTATGTCGCCGGGCTGCACGGCGAGGAAGCGACCGCCGCGCACTACGCCGCCGGCCTCGCGCAGCATGCGCCGGCGCTCGCCGGCGCCGTGCAGGCCGCGATCGCCGAGACCCGCACGCACGGCCCCTATGGGAGCTTCCCCGCCGGCCCGCTCAGCGCCGAGGACAGCGAAGGCCCCGAAGCGCGGCTGAGTCAGACGCTCGCCGAGGCGCTGGGCCCGCGCCTCGCTGCGGCCTTCGTCCACACCCATTTCCTGGTCTTCCACCCGCGCGACGCCGCGCCGGAGCGCCTTCGCCCGCTGCTGGACGCCGGCTGGACCACCACCGGCATCGTCACTCTCTCCCAGCTCGTGTCCTTCCTCTCCTACCAGATCCGCGTCGTCGCCGGCCTCCGCGCCCTCGCCGCCGCCTGAAGCGCCATGACCGAGACCATCCTCACCCCCGAAGGCCACGACGCCCCCCACGCCTTCACCCGCGCCCAGCTCGACTGGCTGCCCTGGCTGGAGCCGCTGCCCGAAGAGGGGCTGACCCAGGCGCAGATGACCGCGCTGGTGGATCCCGCCCGCGCGAAGTCCGCCTATTTCCGCCTGCTGCTGCGCGATGCCGATGCGCTCGAGGCGCGCACGCGCACCGACAAGGACATCTTCTACAACACCGATGCCGGCCTGCCGCGCGCCGAGCGCGAGCTCGCCGCCGCCGCCGTCTCGCGCTTCAACGGCTGCATCTACTGCGCCTCGGTGCATGCCCGCTTCGCCGCGACCTACTCCAAGCGCGAGGCCGACGTGGAGCGCCTGCTCGCCGAGGGTGTGGCCGCCGATCTCGGCGAGCGCTGGAACGCGATCGTCGCGGCGTCGGTGGCGATCGCCGAGACGCCGTCGCGCTTCGGCGCCGAGCACATCGCGCGGCTGCGCGAAGCCGGGCTGGACGACCTCGCGATCAGCGACCTCATCCACGCCGCGTCGTTCTTCAACTGGGCGAACCGGCTGATGCTGTCGCTCGGGGAGCCGGCGCTGCCGTGAAGCGTTGGGGGGCGGAGTGAACTCCGCCCCCCAAACCCCCCACCTCCTTTTTTTGGTGACTTGGGACGGGTGGCGAGCGCCGTTCCCTGCCCGACAACGCTGCGTGGGTTGAGAGTGCGGGAGCCACGAGCGCCAAGTGCCAAAAAAAGGAGGATGGGGTCCGGGGAAGGAGTTCACTCCTTCCCCGGTGTCCAACCTACGTCGTCTGGCGCTCCAGCGCCCGCCGCGCCGCGGTCGCCAACTGGTCCGCGCGTTCGTTCATCGGGTCGCCGGCATGCCCGCGCACCCAGCGCCATTCGATCTCGTGCGGCTTCGCCGCTGCCAGCAGGCGTTGCCAGTACTCGTAATTCGCCACCGGCTCCTTCGCCGCGTTGCGCCAGTTGTTGCGCACCCAGCCATGCACCCAGCGGCTGATGCCGTTGCGCACGTATTCGCTGTCGGTGTGGAGGATCACCTTGCAGGGGCGCTTCAGCGCCTCCAGCGCCATGATGGCGGCGGTGAGCTCCATGCGGTTGTTGGTGGTGGCGGGTTCGGCGCCGGAGAGCTCGCGCTCATGCGCGCCGTAGCGGAGGATGGCCGCCCAGCCGCCGGGGCCGGGATTGGGCTTGCAGCCGCCATCCGTCCAGACCTCCACCACCTGCTTGCCCGCGCCGGGCGCGGAGGGTTGGTGTGGCGGCTCCGCGCCCGGCGCGAAAACGTCAGAGGCCATAGGCGGCGGGCCCGGCTGCCGTGGCGTGGAAGCGCAGGCGGCGGAGATACTCGATCGGGTCCTTGCGCGTCACCAGCGCGCCGGGCGGCGTGTGCGTCCAGTCGTAGAGGCGCGTGAGCAGGAAACGGATCGCCGCACCCCGGCACAGCACCGGCAGCGCCGCGCGTTCCGCCGGCGTCAGTGGCCGCACCGCCTCATAGGCGGCGAGCAGCGCGCGCGCCTTGGTGACGTTGAAGGCGAGGTCCGGCTCGAAGCACCAGGCATTCAGGCAGACCGCGATGTCATAGGCGAGCAGGTCGGTGCAGGCGAAGTAGAAGTCGATCAGGCCGGAGACGCGCGGCTTGTCCTGCTCGTCGGCCAGGAAGAAGACATTGTCGGGGAACAGATCGGCATGGATGTGGCCGCGCGGCAGCGTCCCCGCGGCGGGCCAATGCGCGAGGATCTCCGAAAGCGCGGCGTCGAGCGCCGCGATCAGCCCGGGCTGCACCTCGTCGCCGCGCGCGCGGCAGCCATCGAGCAGCGGCGCCCAGCCCTCCGGCCCCAGCGCGTTGCGCCGCTCCGCGGCAAAGCCCTCGCCGGCCCGGTGCAGCGCCGCCAGCGCGGCGCCGAGCGGCGCGCAATGCTCGGGCCGCACGCGACGCGGCCACACGCCGGGCAGGAAGGTGCAGATCGCCGCCGGCCGCCCCGCGAGCGCGCGCAGCGCCACGCCGTCCCGCCCATGCACCGGCGTCGGGCATGCGATGCCGCGCGCCGCGAGATGATCCATCAGGCCGAGGAACCAGGGCAGGTCCGCCGGATTCACGCGCTTCTCGTAGAGCGTCAGGATGAAGTCGCCGCGCTCGGTCTTCAGCGCGTAGTTGGAATTCTCCACCCCCTCGGCGATGCCGCGGAAGGCCACCAGCCCGTCCAGGTCGTAATCGGCAAGGAAGGTACGCAGGGCCTCGTCCGAGACCTCGGTGTAGACCGCCATTACTCGGCGGCCATGGGGCGCGGCAGGCGGAAGGTCACGTCCTCGACGGTCACGGTCACTTCCTCGGTGGTGATGGCGAAGCGCTCGCGCAATTTCGCCAGCACCTCCTCCACCAGCACCTCGGGCGCGCTGGCGCCGGCGGTGACGCCGATCGTCGCCATGCCCGCCACGATGGCGGGATCGAGGTCCCGCCCGCGCTGCACCATGATGGCGCGCGGGCAGCCGGCACGCTCCGCCACCTCGCGCAGCCGCACGCTGTTGGAGGAATTGGGCGCGCCCACCACGATCACCAGCTCGCTGCGCGCGGCGATCGCCTTCACCGCCGCCTGGCGGTTGGTGGTGGCGTAGCAGATATCCTCCTTCGCCGGCATCGCGATCTCGGGGAAGCGCGCGCGCAGCACCGCGACGATCTCCGCGGTGTCGTCCACCGAGAGCGTGGTCTGGGTGGTGTAGGCGAGCTCTACGCCGGGGGGCGGCTGCACGCGGCGCGCGGCCTCGACATCCTCGATCAGGGTCGCGGCGCCGGGGGGCAATTGCCCGAGCGTGCCGACCACCTCCGGATGGCCGCCATGGCCGATCAGCAGCAGGTGCCGCCCGCGATGATGGTGCCGCTCGGCCTCGCGATGCACCTTGCTCACCAGCGGGCAGGTCGCGTCGATGTAGAGCATGCGCCGGCCCTGCGCCTCGGCCGGCACCGATTTCGGCACGCCGTGGGCGGAGAACACCACCGGCTGGCCGTCATCCGGGATTTCCGCGAGCTCCTCGACGAACACCGCGCCCTGCCGCTCGAGCGATTCGACGACGAAGCGGTTGTGGACGATCTCGTGCCGCACATAGACCGGCGCGCCATGGCGCTTCAGCGCCTCCTCCACGGTCTTGATCGCGCGGTCCACGCCTGCGCAAAACCCGCGCGGGCCGGCGAGCAGGACGTTCAGGGGGGGCTTCTGCGTTGACATGCCTGAGCTTCGGTTGGAAACGGCCCGCGCCCAGGGCAGGTTGCCGCCCGGGCGCGGTGGCCGGCACAGTAGCTTCCGCCCGCCAGGGCTCAAAGAGGGAGAAGTCGATGCGTGGTGCAATGGTCCTGGCGGTGGCGCTGCCCGCCCTGGTCGCGGGCTGCGGCGGCAGCGACCGCGACCGCCCGCCGGCGCCCTGCCCGCGCATCACCATCCTCTCCGACGGGGCGGACCTGACCCGCTTCCGCCCCGGCGCCGGCGAGGACCTGACCGCGCTTGCCGCCGATGCGCGCATCACCGCCTTCAACGCCCGGTGCGACTATCTCAGCCGCAACCGCGGCACGGAAGTGACGCTGACCGTGACCTTCGAGGTGGAACGCGGCCCCGCCGCGACAGGGGGCGGCACCACGCTGCCCTGGTTCGTCGCCATCAGCGACGCGAACGACAGCGAAATCATCAGCCGCCGCGACTTCGAGATCGGCGTGCCCTTCGCCGGCAACACGCCGCGCGCACGCAGCACCACGGACCCGATCAGCATCACCTTCCCGACCGGCTCGAGGCGCGTGAGCGACTACAACATGCGGATCTCCTTCGCCCTGACGCCGGAACAACTCGCCTTCAACCGCCGCCGCGGGCCGCGGTGACGTAGCGGGGCGCCGGTTGAGAGCTGCGCAGGGGGCGCTGCCCCCTGCACCCCCGCTGGGGGGCGATCTCGCCCCCCAGACCCCGAGGGCAGGTTCGGCAAAGGGAGAGGGGCGCGGAACGCGCGCTGGTTCGGCGCTCGCTCGGTGCCCCTCTCCCTTTGCCGAACCTGTACGCTCACGCGGGGTCCGGGGGGCACGAATGCCCCCCGGCGGGAGGGTGTGGGAGGGCAGCGCCCTCCCACGCACCTCTCCACCGGCGCTCCGCCGTCATTGCGCGACCCGTGGCGGGGGGCGTAGAAGGGCGCACCCGCAGATCCCGCGCGGGAGAGAGCGAGCCTCGGCTCCCCGCCCAAGGCGCAAACGGCCCCCCGAAACGCCCAGGCAGAAG
>Ga0081539_10002223_pt1 | contig 28295 bp, 25 predicted proteins | sample TabmetS4T2R2_FD_71023 | JGI IMG/M metagenome (GOLD analysis project Ga0081539, IMG submission 71023) | Tabebuia heterophylla rhizosphere microbial communities from the University of Puerto Rico - S4T2R2 | ecosystem: Host-associated > Plants > Roots > Rhizosphere ... | reverse complement strand
ACACGAGCGTAGGCTGAGTATGAAAGTACCACCGACTGCGTCGGTGGGATTCTGAGAGCTTGGCTAACACGAGCGTAGGCTGAGTATGAAAGTACCACCGACTGCGTCGGTGGGATTCTGAGACGCCGCTAAGACGTATGATACCTGGACGGCACGTTCGCGCGTCCCCACTTCAACACCCGGCTCATCCACACCAGCTCGTCAAGAAATGCCGCAGCCCGTGCTTCGAAAGCGAAGTCGACCAGCTTACCCTCGTCGTCAAACACACTCTGCACCTTCGGAAAGTTCAAATCCGTAAACGTCACCGCCAGCCCCAACTCACGCACCATCGGCACCATTGCTTCGATCACGCGCGTGCCGCCCCACGGTCCAGCCGAGACCCCGACAAACGCCACCGCCTTGTGCACGTACTCCCGCAGCAACAGGTCCAACACCGCTTTCAGCGCACCGGGATAACCGTGATTGTATTCAGGCGCGACGATCACGAGCCCGTCCGCGCGGACGATCGCGTCGCGCCATTCGGGAAACTGCTCTTTGATCTCCTGCCCATAATCGTCGTGCGGCAAAGCAAACTCCGCCACGTCGAAGAGGCGCGTCTCGATCTCCGGGCGCTTCTGCATCTCGCCGAGTAACCAGCGCGCCACAAACTTGCTTTTTCTCAGTTTCCGGTTCGTGCCGAGTAGGATCGGTATGTTTAGTTCGCTCATTTCATTGTCATCAACGCCGCAAACGTTTCGATGCCGTCCCACAGGTTCTGCAAGCGCACGTTCTCGTTCTCAGCGTGCTGATTGTTGTCGTAGTTGGCGATCGGAACTGAAATCGTCACCGTCTTCAGGTTTTCAGTGATGATGGACAACGGCAGACTGCCGCCCGAAGTCGGCAACAGAACGATCTTGTCAGGCGTGGTCGACTGCACCGCTTCGATCACGGCCAGCGAAACAGGCAGGTCCATGCTCGTGCGATCCGCGTTGTAACCACCCGGCCTGACGTTCACGCGTGCGATCAGCGGGTGCTGAGCGCGTTCTGCATCGGTTGGGTCTCGTTCGGTGACGAAGTAGCCCTGCTTGCGGATGTGCGCGATCAGGCGTTCGACCTGCCGCTGGTGATCGTTGCCTTTCACGAGCCGCAGATCCAGCACGGCTGTTGCGGTCGTCGGAATCACGTTGCGTGCGAGCGCCCCGACGTCGCCGCTGGCAAAGCCGTTGATGTTCAGCGACGGCACGTTGATGAGTTCCATCAGCGACTTGCCGCCGCCTTCCGTACGACTCAAACCCAACTGCTTTTTCAGTTCTTCGTCGTACTGCGGCGCGCCGGCAATCGCGCGGCGTTCGCGTTCGCCCAACGGCTCGACGTCTGAATACCAGCCGTCTACGAGCACGCGTCCGTCGTCGTCTTTCATCGACGCGAGCAGGCGCGCGAGCATCATCGCCGGATTGGGCGACCAGTTTCCGTAATGGCCGCTGTGCAACGGACGCTTCGCGGCGTAAACAGTGACGTCGACGTTTACGTCACCGCGCGCGCCGAAGACGACCTGCTTCCTGCCTGACTGGTGTACCGGACCATCGCAAATGATCCACGCGTCTGCGGCGAGCAATTCGCGATTCGCTTTGATGATCTCGCCGAGATGCGGCGAGCCGGCTTCCTCTTCGCCTTCGAAGAAAAACTTGATGTTCGAGGTCAGCGGGATGTTTTGTGCTTTGAGTGCGGCGAAGGCGTTGAGAATCGCCATCACACCGGCTTTGTCGTCGGAGGCGGAACGCGCGTAGATGCGCCACTCAGGATTGAAAGCGGTACCTGCCGCGGGAGCCGGCCAGATCTGAGGATTCTTTTCTAACGCGCCGGAACCAAATACGGGTTGCCACGGCTGGGTTGCGGTCCACTGTTTCGGGTCGGTTGGCTGGCCGTCGTAGTGGGCGTAGAGCACGAGCGTGCGTTGCGTGCCAGGCGTCTTCGTTTCCGCGTAAACCGCGGGCGGAGTGTTTGGCGTCGGGCCTTCGAGCAGACGCGGACTCAAACCGCGTTGCTTCATCATCTCGGCGATGAATTCGGCGTTGCGGCGAATGTTCTGCGTGTCGGCGGCGACGTTTGGGATCGAAAGCAGCGCCAGGTACTCGCTGATGATCTCGCGCTCGTGGGCGGTTCGGAATTCGCGAACCTTTTCCTGCGGAGTCTGGGCTGGGACCGGCAGGGCCACGAGGGCGGCGAGCACGAGTAGTCGGAGCATTGGCGGATTATACAGCTTTGAAGACAACGCGGTGCGGATCAAAAGTCTCAAAAGGCTACTCTTCCCGTCGCACCACCAACAGCTCAGCGGAGGTTACCGATGAAATCGAAGTTCTCCGTCCTTACCTTGTTCCTGCTTTTCCTGGTTTTCAATCAAACATCGTTCGCCAGTGAACCAGCCGAGATCCTTTCCCGCAAAGCCGTGTCCGAGAACACCGCCGAGTCCGCCGCCGCGATCGAGGATCTGCGCGCGCTCGGGCCGCAGGGCTTGCAGTCGCTGCTGGCTGTCTACGCCGGCGAGATCAAGCGCCACATCGACGACCCGCTGCTCAAGCCCGACGCCGACTGGCAACGCATCGCGAAAGCGCTCGACACCGTCAGCGGCCAGAAAAATAGTTATCTCTCGGGCCTTTACTGGTACACCGATCTGAACGACGCGAAGAAAGCAGCGGCCGCGAGCGGCAAGCCGATTCTCTCGCTGCGCTTGTTGGGCAAACTCACCGACGAGCTGAGTTGCGCGAACAGCCGTTTCTTCCGCACGGTGCTTTATGCGAATCCGGAAGTCGCTTCCGTTTTGCGTGATCGCTTCGTGCTGCACTGGCAGTCAGAGCGCCCGGCGCCGATCATCACGATTGATTTTGGTGACGGCCGCAAACTCGAACGCACCATCACCGGCAACAGCATTCACTACGTGCTCGATGCGACGGGACAGCCGATCGAAGCACTGCCCGGTTTGTACGGTCCAAAGGCTTTCCTGCGGAAACTGTCGGACGCGGAAGATCTGTTCAAGTCACTCGCGGGCAAGAAGGACCAGCAGCGCGAGTTTGAATTGGCGGGCTACTACGTCGTTCAGAACAACAAGCTGTCTGCCGGGTGGGTAGAAGACACGGCGAAGATTGGCGGTAAGCTACCGGCAGGCTTGGTGGTTCAGAGGGGACCGAATGGCGAGATCACAGCGATTTCAGTCGCGCCGCTGGCGATCACAAAAGCGGCGACCGAGATCAACTTCCTCCGCGCGATGACGGCGACTTCCGAGGCTCTCGGCCGGGTCACCGATGAAGCCGCGTGGAAGAAGATCGCGCAGTTGCATGCATCTGACGCGATTCTCGACAGTCGCAGTATCGCACTGATCAGACGGCAGAACCCCGGACTTTCCGAAAAAGAGTTCGCGGCGATGATCCAGAAGTTTCAGGGCTTGATTGCGGTGGACACGGTTCGGAACGAATACCTGCTGCGGCCGAAACTGTATGCGTGGTTGTACCGCGATCCGAGCCGCACAGATTTGGAGAAGTTCAACGCGAAGGTTTACGCGGAACTGTTTCTCACGCCGGCTTCCGATCCGTGGCTCGGCCTGTTGTCAGCGGACGTCTACACCGCGCTCGATAACAGCGGCGTCGTGGACAACACTATTTCTTCATCAGCTCGAGCACGGCTGAAGTCATCGCCTTGATGCCGGTCCGGAGCGTGGGTTCCGGCACGGGCGCGAAGAGCGCCGAATGAAGTCCCGGCAGCGGCACACCTGTTTCTCTGCTTTGTTTGAGCTTTGCCGGGTCTGACGCGCCCAGCCAGAAGATCGTCGCCGGAATCTTCTGGTCCAAACTGAAGTAGCCGAAATCTTCACTCGCCATGATCGGCGGCACCTGGACCACGTTGTCGGCGCCGAGTGCCTGGCGAAACGCGCCTGAGAGGCGTTCGAGCAACTTCGGATCGTTGTACGTCGAATTCGTGCCTTCGGCGACTTTCACCGTCGGCGCGCGATCCTCGGGAATCCCCGCCGTCAGCGCCACGCCTTTCACGATCCGCTCGATCGACGCGAGGATGCGCGCGCGCACTTCGGGTTTGTAAGTGCGAACCGTCAACTGCAAGTTCACCTCGTCGGGAATGATGTTGTAGCGCGTGCCGCCGTGAATCGAACCGACGGTCACGACAGCGGGATCGAGCGGCGAGTTTTCGCGACTCACGATCGTTTGCAACGCCATCACCACCTGCGCCGCCGTCACGATCGGATCTTTGGTGTTTTCCGGCGCCGAACCATGGCCGCCCACGCCCCGAATCTTGATGTCGATCGAAGTGGCGCTGGCCATCGCAAAGCCGGGCGTGTAACCGACTTTGCCGGTTTCAATTTTGGGGTCGTCGTGCAGGGCGATCGCGAAGTCAGGCTTTGGGAAACGCGCGTAAAGCTCGTCGCGCAACATCGCGTTCGCGCCGTCGCCGGTCTCCTCGGCCGGCTGACCTAGCATGATGAGCGTGCCGCTCCACTGGTTCTTGAGTTCCGTCAGCATTTTTGCCGTGCCCAGAAAACTCGTGATGTGCATGTCGTGTCCGCACGCGTGCATCACGCCAACTTCCACGCCCGCATCGTTCTTGGTTTTGACACTGCTCGAATAAGGAAGACCCGTTTTCTCTTCGACCGGCAGCGCGTCGAGTTCCGTGCGCACGAGCACTGTCGGACCGGCGCCGTTCTTCAGCACGCCGACGAGGCCGTAACCGAGCCACTGCGAGTTTTGATACTTGCCGATGCGTTCGGTGACGGTGAAGCCGAGCTTGCGCAGCTCGCCGGCAACGAAGGCGGACGTCTTCTCTTCGCGATGCGAAAGCTCCGGCGCCTGGTGCAGCGATTTGTAAGTTGAGAGCAGCGAAGCGAGATCCCGATCGATCAGCGCATCCAGCGACGTTTGTTGGGAGGCGGCCGTCAGTGCTGAGGCAATCAACACGGCGGGCACGAGAATTTGTCTGCGCATTAGCCTCCGAAGAGTTTCAAGAGTTCGTTCATTCGGGTGAAATGATAGTCGTCGTGCTCAGCCTGGAAGAAGACGAAATCCACCAGCCGCATCGGCACGTTCAGACGCGGGTGCACGGCGCTGCGCGCGAACATCTGCGGCTCGAGGCTTTCGAGACGACTGATGATTTCGGCGCGCCGATCGCGAAACGACCGTCTGATCGTCGCGGCCGAGACGTCGTTGTAGTTTGCGGCACTGGTCGCTTTGTTAGTGATGTCGGCCGGCAGCAACACGGGCAGGCCCTGGACGTACTGCTCGATGCGATCGAGCGTCAGCGCGTCGAGATCGAACAAGTGACCGGCGTTTTCCTGGATAGACCAGCGGCCGTCGTCGCGCTTGGCGAGAATTTCCGCGGGCGCGGAGTTGAAGTACTCGTCGAGCCGCGCGGGCGCGCCGCGCAGGCGCTCGATGATCTCGGGGTAAAGCTCAACGGGAAAGTTGAAACTGAAGCTGCGCTCGATCCATTTAATGCGGGCCATGCGGCCCCATTCTACCTTGGCTCTGTAAGGCTGAACCAGTTGCCGGAATTGTCTTTGAATACCGCCTCGATGCCGTAGGGCCGTTCGGTCGGTTCGGAAAGAAACTGCACGCCCTTCGCTTTCAGCTCTTCGTACGTCTTACGACAGTCGTCGCTTTCAAACACGCCCGCGCCGAGCACACCCTTCGCCATGATCGCGCGCAATGTTTTCGCGGTGTCTTCATCCATGAGCATGCCGGGTTTTGGCTCCATCAGGATCAGTTCGAAATCCGGCGCATCGTTGGTGCACATGGTGAGCCAGCGAAAATCCTCGCCGACCATGGCGTCGGTGTGCACGCGGAAGCCGAGCTTGTCGCGGTAAAACTCGAGCGCTTCGTTTTGATTGTTGACGAAGATGGTGGCGTGAGACAGTTTGCGGATCATTTCTCAGTTCTCCTCGATGAAAAGTTGCACGGAGGATAACTGTAGAGACGAGCGTGTGCTTCTCGGAAATTGCTTTTTAGGCTGGGTCTGAACAATCCACCGACGATGTCGGTGGTGTTTACAGATTCAACCTAGGCTCCTGGTAGGTCGGATATACAATACCACCGACATCGTCGGTGGATTGTTCAGACCCAGCCTAGGCGGATTCGAGTTTGTACATCACGAGGAAGCAGCCGGGCACCTGGCGTTTGGCTTGTTCGCGCTGGCGGACTTTTTCGCGGTAGGTGACGGGCGCGTGACCGACGTACTTGTGAAAGAGACTGCTGAACGAGCCGAGACTCTGAAATCCCACTTCAAAACAAACATCGGTGACGCGCAGCTCGTCGGCGCCCAGTAACTCCTTCGCCTTCTCGATGCGGCGCTCGATCAAATACTGGTGCGGCGTTTTATTGAACGCCTGTCGAAACAGCCGCAGAAAGTGATAACGCGAGAAGCAGGCCTTTTCGGAAATCTGATCGAGACTGAGCGGGTGGTCGTAACAGTGGTCGATGAAATCGCGCGCCCGCCCGAGACGCTGTAGCGTCTCGAGGTCGGTCACGTTTCCTTCGATTCTTTTCACCATCACATTGCCGGTTTCGGCGGCAGCGGCTTCTGCATCGACGCGGCGATGAATTCGGTGATTCCCGCGTCGCTGCCACCATGACGGAACTTGTAGTAATTGGTCAACTGCGCCAGCCATTCTTTGCGGCTGGCCTCGGTCTTCGGATCGGTACCGGCGGTCTGAATGGCGCGCGCGTAAGCATCGATGATGCGGTCCATCACGACGTTCAGCTTTTCCAGCGCCGCTTTGCTCTCCGGCGTCTCCGGCTTATTGGCGTAGGTGTTCTGATAAGCCGTCGACATCGTCTTGTAAGGACCAGATTCGTAAGCGACGGCGAGGAAGTAGTAAGTCGAAGGGGTACGGCGGATGTCACTCTCGTAATTCGCGGCTTTGATCAACGAATCAATCGCCTGATCGGGAGTGGTCTTCAAAGTCATATAACCGACCGCGTAGTTCAGATACGCGAGCGTGTCGTCCTTGCCTTTGAACGGCGCCCACTCGGTCGGCGCCTTGCCGCCTTCAATCGCGGCGATCGCTTTGCGCGCGTATGCCAACGCCTCCGCGTTGTGACTGTCGTCCTTGTTCGAAGCGGACAGATAGCCGGCGTAACCGAGATCGATTTGAGCGCGGAGATAATCAGGTTCGTCGGTGAGAATTCGCTGACCGACTTTGTAAGCTTCGGCAAAATTCTTCTCGTTGATGAGGCCCGGGAGTTGGCGTTTACGATCGTCGCGTTCGTAAGCGGCGACCCACTTTTGCAGGTAGTCGATGTACTGGTCTTTGTCTTTCTGATACTTCGTCAGGTAATCGCGCGCCGCCTGGTAGGCCACGGTCGGGTTCTGTTGGTAGTTATCTCTGAAACGCTGGTAAATCTGGATCTTGACCGGGTCGTCAGTCTCTTGCGCCGACACCGCGAACTGCCGCGCGCCAATAGATCCAATAGCGAGCGCCACGAGCGCCGCCAGTGCCAACCTGCTAACGATAAACTTCATCTTCGACTGTCCTCCGCTAGTAAATCCAGGCTTAGACGCAGCTAAGACCGCTAAGGGTTTTATGAGGCTGCGGTTATAATCGGGATACAGATGACAAATAAAACCGAACGCCGTTCTGACCATATCAAATTTCAGGGTCGTATTCTATTTCTTACCGAAGACACGAGTCTAATCCGCCGGCAACTCGAAGCCACTGGCGCAGCCGCCGCCGCGCTCGAGTCCGAACTGGCCGCGCGGCTCGCCGCGGACGATCTGCCGCTGATGAGCAACATCTCCACTGACGAGATCACGCCCGGCTGGGTCTGCTTTTATTACGACGAGACGCTCGGTCAATACGTCTACGTCGGCATGCGCGAGAGCGCCGTGCAGAAAGACGAAGTCAAAAACGGCAACTTCGCCGTGGTCGTCTCCGGCCTCTCGAAGGGCTGCGGCTCATCGCGCGAAACCGCGCCTTACGCCGAACAGGCTGCCGGTATTCAACTAGTCATCGCCAAAAGCATCGAGAAGATCTACGGCCAGAACTCGCAGAACATCGGTCTGCTGACGTCCACCGATTTCGGTCTCGTCGAGCGCATCCGCCGCGGCGAAGAGATCCCGCTTTCCGAGTTTACAAAAGGGCTCGATCCGATCTCGCAGGACATCGTCACTTACGGCGGTCTCTTCAACTACAACAAAGCGCGCCTGGCGGGAAAAGTCTCGCCGCCGCCGCTCGAAACCGCGCCGCGGCCGATGACGATCGTGGAAAAGATCATCGCGAAACACGCGTTCGTGACCGCCGGAAAAATTGGCGTCGCGGCAGTCAAACCCGGCGATGCGTTGTTTGCCGTCGCCGACGTGCGCTTCTCGCACGAGTACGTGACGCCGATGGCGGAGTCGTTGTTCAAACAGGCGCTCGGAGCGGACGCGCGCGTGTCGCAGCCGGAGTCGGTGTTTGCGTTTCGCGATCACCTGACGTTCCTCGGCCGCGTGATGTCGCCGAAGCACCGGCAGATGGGTCTACTTGAAAAAGCTGAAGGACTCGCGACGACGCAGGAGAGTTTTACGTCGCAACAGAAGATCAGACTTTACGGCGAGAATCCCGAGGGCGGCTCGGAAGCGATCTGTCACAACGCCGTGGTCGAAGATCTCGCGTTGCCGGGTCAGATCGTCATCGGCACCGACTCGCACACCTGCATGGCCGGCGTGCTCGGTTGTTTCGCTTTTGGCGTCGGCTCAACTGACATGGCCAACGCGTGGTACACGAAGGACATTCGCATTCGTGTGCCCGAAACCGTCCGCTACGTGCTCAAAGGAAAGAAGCGCGCGGACGTCGCCGCGAAAGACGTGATGCTCGTAATCCTCGCAACTGAGTACATGAAGACGAGCAAGGGCATCGGCAAGGTGCTGGAGTTTGCGGGCGAGGACTTGCGCCACTGGCCGATGGACGAACGCGCGACGCTGACGAACATGGCGGTCGAAGCAGGCGGCACGACCGGCATCATCGAGCCCGACGAAGTGACGCTGGATTACATCGTGCGCACGCGCGATCTCGACGCGGATGAAGTGCGCAAAGGATTCACGTTCAGCGACCCCGATGCGCAGTACGCGGCCGTGTTTGAGATCAATCTGGACGAGATCCGCCCGATGGTCGCGACGCCCGGCGACCCGCGCAATGGCATTCCCATCGACGAGCTGCCGGAAGCAGTGCGCATCGATGCGGCTTACGGCGGTTCGTGCACCGGCGGCAAGATGGCCGACATGGACATGTACGCCGAGGTGCTGGCCAACGCGTTGGCGAACGGCCAGCGTGTGGCCGAAGGCGTGCACCTCTACATTCAGTTTGGCTCGCAGAAGATCAAGCAGTACGCGCGGCAGCGTGGCTACATCGAGATCTTCGAACGCGCGGGCGCGGAGCTGATCGATCCGTCGTGCGGCGCCTGCATCAACGCCGGTCCGGGCGCCTCGCCGAATGCCGAAACGGTGACGATCAGCGCGCAAAACCGGAATTTCCCCGGGCGCAGCGGCCCGGGCAAGCTCTACCTCGCGTCGCCGTACGTGGTCGCCGCCTCGGCCATCGCCGGAAAAATCGTAGAGCCTGCACCGTTTCTTAAATCCGAGACGCTGCAAACAATTTAAATATCCCTTTTCCCTGTGTCACCCGCTAGCGGCGATCAAGTGGAAAGGGAATTCCGAGCAGATAAAGCGGATCTCGAAGCAGATCTGAAACCTTTCCACGTCCCGTTTCACTAACCTACCGAGAACATGATGAAGCGGCTGACGGCAGATGAATTAAGCCTTGAAGGTCAGCCCGGCGCGTTCGCGGGAACTCTGATGAACAGTTCAGCAGACCTGGTTACTCGCGTGTGCGCGGGCGACGCCGAGGCCTTCCGTCTGATCTTTGAAAGATATTCTCGTCCGGTGATCAGTTTCATTTTCGACCTGGTCAACGACCGCGCGCTGGCGGAAGAGTTGACGCAGGAAACGTTCGTCCGCGCCTTTCGCGCGATCCGCACGATGCGGCGTGAGACGAAGCTTTCGACGTGGCTGTTTGGCATCGCGCGCAACGTCGCGCGTGAATCGCTGCGTGCCAAAGCACGCACAAACAATCACCTGCATCTCGCCGACAAAGCAGTGCTGGATCTCAGCGACGACAAGCCTGCGCCGGTCGAGGGCGTGCTGAGCAAAGAATTGAACGACGTGATTCGGCGTTCATTAGCCGCGCTCGACGAAGACAAGCGGCTGGTGTTCACGCTGAAGGTGCTGCACCAGTGCAGCTACGAAGAGATCGCGGAGATCACGGGTTTTTCGATCGCGAAGCTGAAGACGGACCTGCACCGCGCGCGGGCGGAGATGCGGCGGCGTGTCGGTTCGTATGCTGGAGTTGGTTATGAAGTCTGAGAACTCAGAGTTGTCGGAACGTTGTTCGGAGTTGTTGGAAGAATACCTGGCTGGCGATGCGGCGGCCGAGCAGGAGTTGTTTGCGCGTTACGACCGCGATTTGCCGCTACCGGCTGATTTGTGGAGCGGCATCGAGCAACGGATTGTTCCGGTTCGTGAAAGTTCGGTCCGTTGGTGGATGGGAATTGCTGCCGGATTGGTTTTGAGCATCGGTCTTTTATCCCCCTTTCTTTTGAGTGACAAAAGCGAGACCATCGCTGCTCTCAAGCTGCCGGAAGAACCAGCGGTGCTCATTAAATCGGACGCCCCGCCGGCGCAACTCACAAGGAAGGGGATTTTTAGGAAAAAGACGTCGATTCCCGCGGATAATCCGGGGGTGCTTTCGTCTGACGTTGGTTACACGGATCTCGATGAACAGGAGACCGCGAAGCACATCGAACAGACGGAAAACCTGCTGCGGTCGATTCGAAACTGCACCGTGTCTGAGACTGACGACGAAGTTGACGTGAGCTACGACAAAGCACTCTCGCGCCGCTTGCTGATCGAAAACGTCGTGCTGCGGCGCGACGCCGAGATGAAAGCAAAGTTTCCCATGAAAACACTCCTCGCTGACCTGGAGCCGCTGCTGATCGACATCGCCAACCTCCCCGACCGCGCAAAACCGCAAGAGGTACAGGCGATCAAGGACCGTGTGCAAAAGACAGAGATCGTGGCGGCGTTAATGGACTACCGGAGATAGAGAGAACACCATGCGAAGAAAACTTCTTTACCGATCGCTAATCTTCACGCTCCTCGCCGCGCTTTCCCTTGTGGGTGCCGCGGCCCAACAGCGCCGCAGCTTCCAAAGCCAGGCTGGGAGTCAGAACCAGGCGGAGGTTAACCGCGCGCGCGCGCAAGCTGCCAGTGGACGAGCCGATGCAGCGACTGCGTTTAGCAGCGCGCGCGACCTGATTACCAATGGCCAGTGGGCCAAGGCGCAGGAAAAGTTCAACGACTACGTCTCGTCGTATCCCAACGAGAAGAACCTCGACGCCGCCCTCTACTGGATCGCTTACGCGCAACAGAAGCTCGCGCAGTATGACGAGTGTCGCACGACGATCCTGCGGCTGATGGAGAAGTATCCCGCCTCGAGCTGGCGCAGCGATGCGCGCGTGCTGCTGGCCCAGGTTCCGGGCGCGTACACGATTTATCAACCATACGTCACGAGCGTCCAGGGAACTCCTGCGACCACGCCCGCTCAAGAGCCGACGATCGTGTATGCGCCGGGCGACCCGCTCACGCCCGTGGCGATTACGCGTAGGCCTGGGCAAGCGGTGGGTATCGGCATCGGTTCCGGCAGCGGCAGCACTACTGTGTGGAGTATCGATGAACTCGGTGAGACAACGTCCGACGACGATCCGTGCGAGTTCAAGATCGTCGTGCTCCAGGCGCTGTTTCAAACCGATCTGCAACGCGGAATCGTGACCGCGACTGAGTGGCTCAAGCCTGGTTCGACGCAAACTGTTCGTTGCAAGAGCGCGGCGCTGACACTGCTCGGCCGCCACGGTGGCAAAGCCGTGACGCCGGTGATTCTCGGCGTGGCGCGCAACGAATCCGACGTGAAACTGCGCGCGCGTGCGATCGCGACTCTCGGCGCCACCAACGACGATTCCGTCGTCGATGCGCTGCGCGACTTTGCCTTGAATTCGCAGGACAACGATATCGTCGAAGCTTCGCTCTACGCGTTGAGTAAACACACCGGCGATCGCGCGATCGCAGTGTTGGCGGACATCGCGACCAGCGGCAAGACCGTCGCCCAGCGCAGGCTCGCGATTTCCAGCATCTCGGTTCGCCCGGGGGAACCGGCGGTCGATGCGTTGTTCCGGATTTACGACGCGGATCAAAACATCGAGATCCGCAAAGCGGTGATTTACGGTTTCGGCAATCGCAAGAGCGAGCGCGCGGGCAACCGGCTGCTCGAGATCGCGCGCGGCTCCGATAACGTCGAATTGCGGCGGGCCGCGATCAACGGGATCTCCCGGCGCGGTGGCGATAAAGCAGTCGAAGTGCTGCTGAACCTCTACGACAACGAAAAGAACGAGGAGTTGAAAGATCAGATCCTTTACTCGCTCGCGGTGGGCGCGGTTTACGTTACCACGCCGGGAGCAATCGGCTATGGCAACCAGAGTCTCGGCGCGTTGAGCCGGCTGAACGATCAGCGCGTCATTCAGAAGATGATCGAGATCGCCAGGAACCAGCAGGCGCCGATGGAGCGTCGCAAGCGCGTGATCGGCTGGTTGAGTCGCAGCAACGATCCGCAAGTGTTGAAGTTTTTAGAGGAGTTGCTGCGATGATCTTATCCCTGATCGTCCTGCTGCTCTTCTCGTTTCAGCAGCCGAAGCCGTTCATTCCGGTCGAGGGCGCGAATCTCAAAGCGAAGATCGACAACGCGATCGTCGCTGGCCGTGCCAACGCCGTCAACGGTCGCTTCTGGGTCGCTTACCAGTTTGAAGTGCGACCAGGTGTCGCAGTCGACTTCGAGATCGTCAACGGCAACGGCGTCTACGTTTGGAACGACGACAACTCATTCAGTTCAGACCCGCGCTACGAAACACGCGAGCTCGGGTTGTTTCTGATGTATGACACGCAGCGCGAGGCATTCATTCGCGCTGACGTTTACAACCTCCGGCGCAATCACGAGTACAGCAACTACCCCGTTTACTGGGCTGGGCGCATCAGTAACGAAGAGAGTCTTAACTATCTAAAATCGATCATCGATTCGCCGGCGGCTGATCCCAACAGTATCGCCAATCGCGCACTCTACGCGCTCTCGCTGCATGACGACGCCCGCGTTGACGGCATCCTGATCGAACTACTCCGGCGTCCAGCCGCGGAACAGTTGCGCCTACGTGCGATCAGTCTTTTGGGCACCACCCCCGAGTCGCAAACGAAGAACACGCTTCTCGGTGAGATCGTCGGCAACGAAAAAGAAACCAGCGAAGCCCGCCGAACCGCGTTGAGCTCGCTTTCAATGAGCCGTTCCGCGGCGATGCTGCCCGTTTTTCAAAATCTGTTTGAGACCTTGATCGCGCCGGATCTTAGACGGCTCGCGCTGCAGGGAATCGCTCGCAACGACAACAGCGATGCCGCCGCCACTTACCTGATCCGCGTTGCCGAAAAGGAAACAGACACCAGCGTGCGCAGGAGCGCCGTGGCGAACCTCGGACGCATCGCGAGTCAGAAGGCTCTCAACGCTCTGACCAGCACGGTCGACAGCGATGCGGACGTTGAAATTCAGAAGCAGGCGGTCGTTGCCATCGGCCGGCGGCCCAAAGATGAGTCGGTGCCGATCCTGATTCGCATCGCGCGTAATCATCCGAAGATGCCGGTGCGCAAGACGGCCGTTCAGGTGCTCGGCCAGACCGGCGATGAACGTGCGGTGGCGTTTTTTCGAGAACTTCTGAGCAAGGAATAGACGTACTGCAAATTAGTCAGCCCTGCGTTGCTCCCGCAAATGTTAACGAGGGAGGAAGAAATGAGCAGTTCTTATCATTGGGAGACTAATGGTAATTCAGCGCCGCAAGAGGCGCCGCCCAGACTAACGGAACTAGCCCGCCACAACTTGAACAACCTGCGAGAGGCCGCGCTGACCGTCCTCAAGGAAGTCGAATTTCTCGCAAGTCAACAGCCCGAACCAGAACGTAAGCTGGGATTGCAGGAAGAAGTGCAGCGCTACGAGACCGAATTAATTCGCAGCGCACTGCAACGCACGCGCGGCAATCAACGCCGCGCCGCGAAACTCCTGGGCGTAAAAGTGACTACGCTGAATTGCAAAATCAAGCGCTACGGCATCAACGTGCAAAGTGAATCCTCGCCGCTCACTTGAGTTGAATGCGGGCTTTGTTACTCGTCTGCCCGTGTAGCGTGACACTGACAAACACCGGTTGACTGCCAGGAAAATTGTTGGGCAGCCGGACGACTACCTGCGTCAACCAATCGAAGCCCGGCACCTTGCCCGCAAACTCCACCGGCAACGGAAAGACGTTGGCCGCGGCGTCCTGCACTTGCGCCGTGATTGCCGACGTGTTTTCGCCGGGCGCGAGGTCGAGGTTCGTCGCAAACAACATCACGCGCGTGTGATTGTCACTGCTTAAATTAAACGGGTTCGTGAGTGCAAACGGATCGCGCACCATCGTAGGCGAGTCGAGGGCAATCGCGCTGTCGGTGTTTTCTTCCGTGGCGATGACGGGCGCGGGTGTTGCGGGACCGTTAAATTGAATTCGCGAGACTGAGCCACTGCCGATCGCCAGGTAGTAAAGACTGCCGTCAGTGCCGACCTTCAAATCAACCGGTTGAGCGATGCCGCTGGCGAAATCGGCCGCTGTGCCGGCTGCGGGATCGAACGTGCGGATCCAGCCGCTGCACAAGTCGGCGAAGAAGTACTTGCCGAAGAACGAAGCCGGAAACTGCACGTTGAGTGGGTTGTAAAAAGCGCCGCCTGCAATCGCGCAGCCGCTGGTAGCCAGATTGCCGTGCGTGTAGGCAAACAGCGGCGAGCGAAAGGACGGGTTCGCGGTCGGACCTTCCGTGACAGGCCAACCGTAATTCGAGCCGGCGATGCCGTCGTTGATCTCTTCCCACGTGCTCTGGCCGACGTCGTTGATGAACATCCGGCCCGTGCCGGGTTGAAACGCAAACGTAAACGGATTGCGCAAACCCAGCGCCCAGATCGATCGATTCGCGCCGGTGGCGACGTTGAAGAACGGATTGTCCGTCGGGATGCTGCCGTCGGAGTTAAGGCGCAGCATCTTGCCGAGCCGGTTGGCGAGCGTCTGCGAGTTTCCGGGGTTCGCGTTTTCGCCGACAGCGACGTACAGCTTGCCGTCCGGGCCGAAGTGAATCGCACCGCCGTTATGGTTCGTCGCGGTGCTGAGGTTGTCGAGCTCGAGAATGATCGTTTCGCTGCCGGGCACCGCGACGTCGCCGTTCGCCGTGAAGCGGCTGACGCGATTGTGACGCGGTTCGATGGGGACGGTGTAGTAGACGTAGACGAAGTTGTTCGTGGCGAAGGCTGGATCGAAAGCGATGCCGAGCAGACCGCGCTCGCCGGCGGGATCGACGGTGAGCGTGACGAACGGCGCCGGCAGCAGGACGCCGTTCTTGATCACACGCAAGCGGCCTGTTTGTTCGCAGACGAAGATGCGTCCGTCAGGCGCGATCTCCATCGCGGTGGGACTCGCGATGCCGGGGATCGCTGTTTCGCTAAAACCGACCGGCAGCGTTCCCGCCCGAAGTGCAGAAAACGCGACGAACAGAAAAACCAGAATACCTGTAAAACGCATCCTTCTTATCCCCTCCTTGCCTGACTCGCGCTAGCTGGAGAACGGGGAAGGGGGATTGGAACCGCGGGCGGTGGTGCACCATCGTAATCAGGGCTACGGGCGCTTGCCCCACGTCGGTGGCGGCGGTTCTTTCGCGGAGCGATCGACCGGATGCTCTTTCAACATGCGCATCGCTTCCTGCACGGCGCGCTCGAGCTGCGGATCGTGTCCCGCGATCACGTCCTTCGGCCAATTCTCGACGTCGATGTCCGGCGCCACGCCTTCATTCTCCACCGCCCACTTCATGTCGCGCGCGAAGAAGCCGCCGCGCGGCGCGATCATCGAGCCGCCGTCGATGAACGTCGGCGTGTCGGCAGTGTGAACGAGGCCGCCCCACGTGCGTTTGCCGACCAGTGTTCCAATCTTCCGCCGCTTGAACATGTAGGGCATCAAGTCGCCGCCGGAGCCGGCCATCTCGTTAATGATCATCACCTTCGGTCCCCAGATTCCCGCTGACGGGCTCGTGAACGGATAGCGCTCGCCGGCGACGTTGTTGAAGTAGCCGTCGAAGTCGCGCTGGAGAATGTCGATGATGTAGTCGGCCGCGGAGCCGCCGCCGTTGAAACGCTCGTCGACTACGACGCCTTTCTTGTCCTGCTGCGAGAAGTAGTAACGATTGAAACTCGAGTAGCCGGGCTGGCCCGTGTTGGGCAAGTAAACGTAAGCGAGCTGACCGTCGGAAAGTTTTTCCACCAGGCGCCGGTTTGACTCGACCCACGCGCGCGTGCGCAGGCCCTGTTCGTTTGCCACCGGAACAACAACGACGGTGCGCGCGCCTTCCATCGTCGGCGCGGCGTTCACAGTCAAAGTTGTTTGCCGGTTCGCGGTGCCGTCGAGGAGACGGTAGATGTTGTCTGAGCCATTCAGCTCGACGCCGTTGATGGCGAGAATGTATTCGCCGGTGTTGACGGTCGCGCCCGGCGTGGCGAGCGGCGAACGCAGCTCGGGATTCCAACTCTCGTTATCGTAAATACGCGCGATTCTGTAGCGCCCGTTTTCAATCGTGAAGTCTGCGCCGAGCAGGCCGCCGAGCTGTTGCGGCACAGACGGCATGTCGCCGCCGCGCACGTACGAGTGACCGATAGCGATCTCCGCGCCCATCATGTCGAGCAGGTAGTTCAGGTCCGCGCGGTGCATCACGTACGGCAGCAACTGCCCGTACATCTGCTTCATCTTCGGCCAATCGGCGCCGTGCATGTTTGGCACGTAGAGATAGTCGCGCTCATTGCGCCAGCCTTCGTTGAAGATCTGTTTGAACTCTTCTTTCGGCTCGAGGTACATGCGCAGCGAAACGTTCAAGCGGCCCGTGCCGGGCTGTGGCGGAGTGCGATCCGCATCGACGAGGAACAACTGCGGCGGGGGGGGCGGGCCGAAACCTCCGCCACCCGGACCGCCTTGTCCGCCGCCGCCCGCCGCCCGATAGACGAGCTTGCGGCGATCGGCGCTGATCTCGTAGGCCGCGACGTTACTCGCAAACGTTCCGACGCGACGATCGCAGAGCCGGTAACGCATCAACTCGTTGCCGCCGCCCCCGCCGCCCGGACCACCGCCGCCTTGACCAGCGCGGCCTGCTTCGAGAAAGAACACCGTGCCATCGACGCCGGCTTGCAAGTCGGCGTACTGGCGTTCGGGCACGCCCGGAACGGAAACGATCCGCTGTTGCAGTCCGTCGAAATCGATCTGCACGTTGACCGGACCACGCGGGCCGCGCGGGGGCGGCGCTTGCGCACCTTCGGCACCGCCGGCACCCGCCGCTTCACCGCCACCACCGCCACCGCCACCACCCGGCGCATCGCACGAACCCGGCGCCGGACGCCGCGTTCCCGTACCCACGCCACGATCTTCGTCACTCTCCGGCAGCAACGGACTCGGATCGCCTTTCTTCAACACGGCGAAATAAAGTCCGAAGGTCGTCTCGTGATCGTAGGAAGTCATGTCGAGCCACTGCGAACGAAGTCCGAAATCAGTCGAGCCGAGGAACCACAAATACTTTCCACTGGCGTCCCACGTCGGCCACACCGCATCCGCGAGCCCGTCCGTGACTTGCTTGGTCTCACCCGTTTCGACGTTGCTGATAAAGATCGCGTGATAGAGCGAACGCAAACGGCTCGCGTATGCCACCCACTTCGAATCCGGACTCCACGTCGGGTTCAACGTGCGCGCGGGCACCATCCAGGGATCCTGGCCGACGATCTTCGCCTCGCCGGTAGCCACGTCGAGCACCCAAACTTTCAGGTTCGTGTCGGTGAACAGGAGCTTCTTCGAATCGGGTGACCACGACGGTGTGTAGTAGTGCGTCGGGTTCCTCAAAGTGATTTCGCGCGGCGGCGTGAGACCGTCCTGCGCTTCGATCACGAGCTTGTATTCGCCCGACTTGTCGCTGAAGTACGAAACAAACTTTCCGTCAGGCGACCACGCCGGATCGCGCTCCGCGGAACCGCTCGAATGCGTCAGGTTGCGAATGTCGCCCTTCTCCGCGGGGATTGTAAAGATCTCGCCGCGTGCTTCCACGGCGACACGCTTGCCGGTCGGTGACAACGCCATGTTCGTCACGCGGTTCGACACGTCTACCCAATTCGGCATCATCCACGGGAAGTCGCCGGTCGCGCTGATGTTGACGATCTTTTCTTTGCCACTCTTCGGATCGAGCTCGTGAACGTAACCCGCCTGTTCGAACACGAGCGTGCCCGCGCCGGAGTCGAGTGCTTTCACGTCGAAGTCGGTGAACTTCGTCAGCTGCGTCAGCTTCTTCGTCTTCGTGTCGTAGCCCCAAACGTTCGCCACGCCGTCGCGGTCGGAGATGAAGAAAACGTCGTCGTCGATCCAGACGGGATCGACGTCTTTCGAATCGGTCCACGGTGGCGAAACGAGATCGTAAGTCTTCAAATCGACGATCCAGATCGGGCGGTTTTGGCCGCCGCGATAGTTGCGCCGCTCTTCGTCCCACGAGTTGTTCATGCGGTAGGCGATGCGAGTTCCGTCGGCCGAGATCTTGCCCTGGTACGCGCGCGGCAACGGCATCGGTTGCTCGACGCCGCCGTCAGCGGAGACTGTCCAGAAGCGCGGCGCCCCGCTCGGCGCCCACGTGGCGCGATTGGAGGAAAACAGAATCGACTTGCCGTCGGGCGTCCAGCCTTCGACGAGATCCGCGCCGGGGTGCCACGTCAATCGTTTCGGCTCGCCGCCGTCAGCGGGCACGACGTACACGTCGAAATTGCCGGCGTACTCGCCGCTGAACGCGATCCATCTGCCGTCCGGCGAGAAATGCGGGTTCGACGTTTGTCCCTGAAAACTCGTCAAGCGGCGGGCGCTGCCGCCCGCGCGCGGAACAACCCAGATGTTGTTTGCGTAAGCGAAAGCAATCTGCGTCGAGCTCACAGTCGGCATGCGCAACAAACGTGTTTGCGTAGTTCCATGACCATTCTGCGCGTGCGCATTAAAGCCAAAATTCGGGACGAGTAGACAGAGAAGAGCAACAAACAGGCGAGACATCGGATTCTGTCCTCCAAACGGGGTGGTTGGTGTTGATGTGGCGCGCCAAGAATATCACATGTATTATTCGCAAAACCCATCCACGAGGAGAAAGATCATGAGTTCCCATAAACGCAGTTGCAGTCTTTTAGCCGTTCTCTGTGTTTTGTGCTGCGCCGCTGCTGCGTCCGCACAGATCCAAACCCCGCGCCCGAGCCAAAAGGCGAGCGTGATGCAAAGAATCGGCGTCACTGACGTGACGATTACTTACAGCCGTCCGGCCGTGAAAGGCCGCAAGATCTGGGGCGACCCACTGCCGGGACAGGCGGCCAGTGCGAAAGGCGAGGCCACGCTCGACGATCAAAACGAGCGTCCCAAAGACGCGGTGATCGTTCCGTATGGTCACGTTTGGCGCACCGGCGCGAACGAAGCGACGCAGTTTGTCGTGACCGACGACGTGCTCATCAACGGTCAAAAACTTCCCGCCGGCAGTTACAGTCTTCATACAATTCCGAACAAGGACGAGTGGACGATCGTCTTCAACGGCACCGCGAACCAGTGGGGCAGCTTCAATTATGATCCCGCGAAAGACACGCTGCGCGTGAAGGCGAAACCGCAATGGCTCGAGACGAACCAGGAGTACTTGTCGTACAGCTTCGATCCGGTGACCGACGATTCCGCGCAGGTCAACATCCGCTGGGAGAAGATCAATGTTCCTTTCACGGTGAAAGTGCCTGACGTCCGCGCGGTAACGATGGCGCATGTCAAGGCGGCTGTTGCCGGAGCCAAACCCGACGATTGGCGCACGCCGATGCAAGCGGGGGTTTACCTGCTCAGCAACGACGACAAGTCGGACGATGAGCAGGGTCTGGCGTGGCTCGATCAGTCGATTAAAGTGAAAGAGACTTTCCAGAACCTCGCGAACAAGGCCAGCGCGTTGTACCGGCTCGGCCGCAAGGACGAGGCGCTGGCGTTGGCCGAGCAGGCGATTCAGCGGGGCAAGGCCGACAAGGTCGATACGTCGAGCTTTGAAAAGCGCGTCGCTGACATGAAAGCCGGGAAGATGTAGCTAAACCCTTTGATGAATGGGCGTAGCTAAACTCACAGACGAAAACACGATCGTTCCTGAGAGCAAGTACGCGCGGGTCGAACGCGAGCGGCGGTATCTGTTAGCGGATCTGCCCGAGGGTTTGACCCGCGCGGATCCGCATCTTCAGATCACCGACAACTACCTCACCGGCACGCGGCTGCGTTTGCGCAAGGTGCGCGATCCGCGCACGAACAAGTGGACGGTGAAGTTCACGCAGAAGTTTGCGCCGAACGCGGAAGACTTTTCGCGGACCATCATCACCAACACGTATCTCAACGCGCTCGAGGCTGAAATGTTGTCAGTGTTCAGCTCGAACGAGATTCGGAAGAACCGTTACAAGTTCGAATTCGAGGGGCGGTGGTTTGCGGTGGATATGTTTTTGGGGGAGTTGTTTGGGTTGGTGCTGGCGGAGGTGAGTTTCGAAACGGATGAGGAGCTGGATAGTTTTGCAAAGCCGGCGTTTGCGTTAGCTGACGTGACGAACGATCCGGTTTTTGCGGGTGGCAGCCTGGCGCAGCTAAGCTTTGCGGACATAAAGCGACACGTCGTTGAAAGGAGATTGTTAGATTAAAACCCCGATCCGTTTGATCTCCTGTCTAATGGCCGTCGCTTGTGTCGTCGCGGGCTGTAAGCGATCTACTTCAACGCCGCCGCCAAGCGCGCCGCCGAACACCGCACCGGGATTGCCCCAACTCGCACAAGCGCAGGGCGGCACGACGCCCGCCCCCCGAACGATTTACTTCAAAGGCTCGATCGGCTCATCGCTCGACCTCCAGATGAAACTCGTTCGCGCCGACCCGCAGCTTTCCGGCAGCTACTTCTACCAGCGCATCGGCACGCGCATTAACCTGAAAGGCACCATCGATCCGGACGGTAAGTTTGTGCTCGACGAGTTTGACCCCGCCGGCAAACAGACAGGAGTTTTCAAGGGCGTGTGGACCGTCGACGCGCAGGACGCCCTCGTTCACCTGTCGGGTTTCTGGTCGAAGCCAAACCAGAAAGACGGTGATAAGGGCGCTGCATTTTCAGTTCACGAAGAACCGATCTTGTTGAGCGGCGACGTCGAACTGGTCGCGAAGCAGATCAAGGAAAGCAACAAGAAGCTGATGTACGAGGTCGAGGCCCAGTACCCGCAGTTCAGCGGCGGCAACAATCCGAACTTCGAGAAGTTCAACCAACTGGTGCGCGGCATCGTGACGAGCAAGGTTGCGGGTTTCAAGAAAGACATGGCGCCGCAGGAAGGTGAAGAACCACGGCCGGAAGGGTCGATGGGCAGCGACCTGGGAATCGCTTACGAGATCGCGTTGGCGCAGGACGACGTTATCAGCGTGGAGTTTGACATCGGCAGTTACTACCAGGGCGCGGCGCATCCGAACTCGTACACGCAAACCGTCAATTACGATCTGCGAAACGGCAAGCAACTGAAGCTGAGCGATCTGTTTCAGCCCGGCTCGAAGTATTTGCAGACGCTGGCGAGCTACTGCATCGCGGACCTGAAAAAGCAGTCGAAAGCGAAAGGCGAAGAACTGCCGGCGGACATGCTCCAGGCGGGCGCCGCGCCGACACCGAAGAACTATCAGAGCTGGAAGATCACGAGAACCGGTCTGGGCATCAATTTTGATTCCAACCAGGTTGGACCTTACGCCGCAGGCCCGCAGTACGTCCTCGTGCCGTACGCTACCTTGAAAGATTTCATCGACCCGGCGGGGCCTATTGCGCAGTTTGCGAAGTAGGCCACAAAAAGGCACAAGGAGCACAAGAAGCTCAAAGCAGTTAGGACAAACGCAGTTGAGGTTGGTTAACTGGCTTGTGCCTTTCGTGCCTCTTTGTGGCTGTGGCTTTGAGAAAAGTAGAAAGCGAGCAAGAAGGCCAGCAACATGATCGCCGAGCCGGTCCAGAAAGTGACGAACAGCGAGTGGTCGCTCATGTAATGCGGTTCGCCGTCAGCACCGACATGCGCCGCGGCGCTATTGATCAGCACCGCCGCGAGGAACGGCCCGACCGCGCGCGCGAGACTCGCCACCGATTGCGTCACGCCTAAAATCGTTCCCTGTTCCGCCGGTCCCACACTCTTCGAAGCGAGACTCGTCAACGCGGGCGTCGCCAGTGAGTTTCCCGCTGAAAACACGCCGCCGCCAATCAACAGCGCTGCCAGTCCCCCCGCCGCCGGACCGACAAAGGGCACCGCAAACAAACTGATCGCAAAACAGAGCGCGCCGACGATCACGAGCGGCAACTCGCCAAACCGTTTCACCAACCGCCCGATCAGTCCGCCTTGAATGATCACCGCGATCAGCCCGACGTACGCGAAAAGATAACCGGTGTGCTGCGCGTCGTAGCCAAAGCGAAACATCGTGTAGAGCGAAAACGACGTCGTCATGATCGAAAAGGCGACGATGAAGAGAAAATAGATCGTCAGCACAAACGCGAGCCGCGGTTGTTTCAGCGACTTGATCACTTGCTGAATGCCGCGGCCGCCCGCGGCCTGATGTTTCCCCGGATGATCGGGCGTGATTGTTTCCGGCAGCCGGAAATAAAGCAGGATCGCGTTCAGGAAACAGAGCGACGCCGCAAAGAAGAACGGCACTTGAATGCCCCAGCGACTCAGGATGCCGCCGATCGCCGGCCCGAAAATGAAGCCGAGTCCAAACGCCGCGCCGATCATTCCCATTCCTTTCGCGCGATTTTCGCTGGTGGTGATGTCGGCGATGTAAGCCTGCGCAGTCGAGATGTTGCCGCCGGTGATGCCGTCGAGAATTCGTCCGGCAAACAGCATCCACAACATCGTCGCCAGTCCGAGCACGAGAAAACCGATGCCGGTGCCGATGATCGACAGAAAGAGCACGGGGCGCCGTCCATACTTGTCAGACAAGCCGCCGAGGATTGGCGAGAAGATCAGTTGCATCACGGAGTACGAAGCGAAGAGCAGTCCCACCGTGCGCGGCGTGGCGTTGAAGATCGTGCCTTCCGCGTAGAACGGCAACACCGGAATCACGATGCCGAAGCCGATGAGGTCGATGAAGACGGTCGTGAAGATGATGATGAGCGGCGAGCGGTTCAAACTAGCGGCGTCCTCCGCTCAGACTTTTATCTACCGATGCCTGACCGCCACCGGCGATCAGCAAGGCAAGCGCCATCGCCAGCAAAGTCAGGGGATATTCGTAGCCACGATTGTTCGCGAAGAAGCCGCCGGGTAAGTGCACGCCGATGATCGCCGTAAGCATGACGCACGAGATGAAGAAAGCGGCGACGCGCGTCAGGAATCCGAGGCCGACCAGAATGCCGCCGACAAATTCCGAGAACGCCGCGGCCGCGAGCCAGAGCCAGGCTGGACGCATGAAAGCGAAAGGCGTGTTGCCGGAAATGTAAGTCTTGAAACCGGGACCATTGAAAGTGCCGAGCACTTTTTGCGAACCGTGGGCGATGAATACCGCCGCGAGTGCGAGACGAACCGGCACTGTGAACCACGTTGAGGAGGTGGCGATCAGTTTACGAAACATGACGAGAGCCTTTTCATGCGAACGGGTTGTTGGCCGAGCCGCAAGATAGTATCAGGCCGCGTCGGAAGCGGGAAATCAGTGGCTCGTCGCGTGGTTGAGTCGTTCGACGATCGCCTGCTTGGGCTGCGCGCCGATGATGCGATCGATCACGTTACCATTTTTGAAAATCAGCAGCGTGGGTATGCTTGCGATTTGGTAACGCGAGGCCGTTTGCGGATTGTCGTCGACGTTTAGTTTGGCGACGCGGTAACGGCCGCCGGATTCGGCGGCGAGTTGATCGACAATGGGGCCGACGATGCGACACGGACCGCACCACGGCGCCCAGAAATCGACGAGCGTGGGCGGCCCCGATGCGTTCAGAATTTCCTGTTGAAACGACGCGTCGGTAAGTATCGTCGGTCCCGCAGCGGCGCCGTTATCCGCTTCCGCATCAAGTTTGGCGCCGCAGCGACCGCATTTTGCTTCGCTCGTTGCGAGCTTGGTTTCGTCAACCCGGTTCTTCGCTCCGCATTTACGACACGTGACTACTTTCATGGTTCACCTCGAGAAATGCGCCCATTGGACTAGGCAGAAGTCGCAAAAGTTTTGCGAAATCTAGTAACATTCGGGATATGCCCAAGCGCCCACTGATTAGCGGTGTTTTGTTATTACTTCTTCTCTCTTTCGCAACTTTAACCACAGCCCAAACGACAGCAGCGCCCGACATCTCTTTTACCGTCGCGATGCCGCGGCCCCACACGCATCTGTTCGACGTAGAAGTGACAATCAAACGTGGGCCAACGGCGACCGCACCCGCGGACGAACAACTCGTGATGCCGGTTTGGACGCCGGGTTCGTATCTCGTGCGCGAGTTTGAACGTCACGTGCAGGACTTCGCCGCGACGGACGCTGCCGGGCAGCCACTCAAGTGGGAAAAGATTAATAAAGACAGGTGGCGCGTGATGACGGGCGGCGCGCGCGAGTGGCGCGCGAGTTATCGCGTCTACGCGAACGAACTCTCGGTGCGTACCAGTGAATTAAATTCCAGTCACGCCTTTTGGAACAACGCTAACCTGCTGATGTATCTCGACGGGTTTCTCAAGAGTCCGGCGACGGTTCACGTGCTCGCGCCGGACGTTTGGAAAGTGGCCACCGGACTTCCCGGCGTGCCCGGCCAGCGCAACACGTTCCGCGCTCCTGACTTCGACGTCCTTTACGACTCGCCGTTTGAAGCGAGTAACTTCAAAACGATCGTCTTCAACGTCAAAGGCGTGCCGCACCGCATCGTGATCGACGGCGAAGGCAACTACAACCCGGAACAGATGCGCCGCGACGTGCAGAAGATCGTGGAGACCGAGGTTGAGTTGATGGGCGGCGAGGTCCCGTATCACGACTACACCTTCATTCTGCACCTGCGGTCGCAGGGCGGCGGCGGTCTCGAACACCTTAATTCCGCGTCACTGGGCTTCCCGCGTTTTGGTTTCGGCACCGGTCGCGGCAGTCGCGCAACTTCCTCAGGGCCAAACGCGACCGCGGAAGTCGATCGCGACTACCGTAACTTCCTCTCGCTCGTCTCGCACGAGTTCTTTCACCTCTGGAACGTGAAACGAATTCGTCCCGACGCGCTCGGGCCGTTCGACTACACGCAGGAAAACTACACGAAGCTGCTCTGGGTCGCGGAAGGCATCACGGACTACTATGCGGACGTCGCGTTGCGCCGTGCCGGTTTGATCAGTGAAGACGAGTTTCTGGAGGGAACTGCGCGGGCGATTCAGAATTTGCAGAACACGCCGGGTCGGTTGGTGCAGAGCGCCGAAGAGTCGAGCTTCGATGCGTGGATCAAGTATTACCGGCAGGACGAGAATTCGATAAACTCGCAGGTATCGTACTACGACAAAGGCGCGATTCTCGGCTTGTTGCTGGATCTCGAAATTCGCAAACGAAGTAACGGGCGCAAGTCGCTGGATGACGTGATGCGTTATCTCTACACGGAATTTTTCAAGAAGGATCGCAACTACACGCCGGCGGATTTTCAGAAGACGGCCGAGCTGATGGCGGGGTCGAGTCTGGAAGAGTTTTTCGCACGGTACGTGCGTGGCAAAGACGAGCTCGATTACAACGCGGCGCTCGCGGCGGCAGGGTTGACGCTGGATCGCGGCGTCGTGATGGCCGGGGACAAGCCGGTGCAGCGGGCGACCTTGGGCGCGGAGTTGCAGCAGGACCAGGATCGGTTGCTGGTGCGGAATGTTCGGGCCGGCACGGCGGCTTACGAACAGGGCCTGAATGCGGGCGATCAGATCGTCGCGTTGGATAATGTACGCGTCACGCGAGATTCCTTTATCGCACGGCTCGCGGAGAAGAAGCCGGGCGATCTGATCAACCTGACGATTTTTCGTTTCGACGATCTGAGCACGTTGCTGATCAAGCTGGGCGCGCGCACAGAAGGCACTTACAGAATCGTTCCGCTGCAAAATCAAACCGAGTTGCAGAAAAAGATCTATCGAGCGTGGATGGGTCCGCCGCAGGCATGAGTGATATTCGTTTCAAAGTCGAAGATCGCGTCGCGCGGATCACGTTTGCGCGGCCGCCGCTGAACGTGCTGAACATCGCGATGATGCGCGAGATCACCCAGGCACTAAGCGAAGCGGCGCAACGCGAAGTAGTGGCGATCGTTTTCGACGCTGACAAGAGTTGTCGTGCGTTCAGCGCGGGTGTCGCGATTGAAGAGCACGTGGAAGAAACGATTTACCAGATGCTCGACGCGTTTCACGCGATCTTTCGCCAGCTCGAACAGATTGCCAAACCGTCGATCGCGCTGGTCGACGGCGCCGCCCTCGGCGGCGGTTGCGAACTCGTCGCGGCCTGCGACATCGTGATCGCGTCCGATCGTTCGCGCTTTGGTCAACCGGAAATAAAACTCGGCGTCTTTCCGCCGGTGGCGGCGGTGCTTTTGCCGCTCGTGATCGGCGAGAAACGCGCGCGCGAACTGATCCTGACCGGCGAGATCATCGACGCAAACGAAGCGGGACGGCTTGGTTTGTGCGGCCACGTCGTGCCGCCGTCGCATCTGGAAGGAAAGCTGCTCGAAGTGCTGGCGAAATTGAAGGACCTATCAGGCACGTCGCTACAGTATGCGCGACAGGCGCTGGATCTCGGCCGCGGACGCTCGCTCGACGCCGCGTTGACCGAGCAGGAAAATATCTACCTGCACGAGCTGATGAAGACCGCTGATGCCAACGAAGGCATCAAAGCGTTCATGGAAAAACGTAAACCCGTTTGGCGACACCGATGAGGAATATCCGTTTTTTAATCCGTGTCATCTGTGTTTCCGCACTCTGCGTATCGTTCACTGTGGCGCAGAAGTCCGGCTCTCACTCGACGCGCAGCCACGCCTCGCTGTCGCCCGAAACAAACGCGCTCATCGACAACGCGATCGGCATCGTCTGCACGCAGGCCAAACTCGATCCGCAAAGCAGCGTCGCTATCGACGACATGCAGAGGCGTCCTTCGTTACCGCTGCAAAGTCCGGAAGCTCAAGCCGGCGCCGAACGCGCGCAACGACTGCTGCCCGCGGCGAAGTCGTTAATGATCAATTCGCTGCGCCAGCTCGTGGTCGAATACGGATTAGACAAGTCGCCGCGCTTCGAGGCACGGATGCGCCAGGCAACAGCGCGAGTGAATGCTGTCAAAAGAGTGCGTCCCGACATGGACTCGCGCGACAACGCGTCCGTGTTCTTGAGCAAGCCGCACGTGATCACGTTCGGCACGATCTTTCTCGCGGGTCTTCGTTCAGACGAGGGAATGATCAGCGTGCTCGCCCACGAACTGATGCACATCGCCGACGGCGACAACGACAGTTTGCGGCCGCTCGTGTCGGCGGTGGGAAACAAGGCCTCAGACCTGACCGGACTCGACATTCGCGGTCAACGCGGTGAGGAGATCACGTGCGACCTGATCGGCGCGATGGCCGCGCGAACTTACGTTGCGAGCACGCCGGGTTACGAATCGATCACGCGGCGTTTGGCGCGATCGATTCAACACAACTGCGTCGAGCAGGACGAAGGCGACGACGATCACCTGTCGCCGCGCAACACCATCCGCGCATTGCTGGCGTTGAACCCGGTGCTGGTGCGCGAGTTGATCAACGATCGTGAAGAACGAACACCCGGGCGTAAATTGTAGAGGGCGAAAGTGAGCCGACTAACTACGACTCCTACAGTTCTGCCAATTCTTTTTACTTTAATTTTCGCCGCCGGTTGCAAGTCCGTGATCGAACGACAGGACGTACGGCCGCGCATTTTGCGCGACGTGCCGGCGCGAAACCTGGCTTATCGTCTCTCGCCTGACGTGTCGTTGCCGAACAACCTCAACAACGAAGACGCGACCGACAAAGACGTCAACATCGCTAACTTTTTCGCCGCGAAACGACCCGACGATGCGTTGCTGCGGACGCTCGCGTCGCCGGACGGCAAGCGCGTGCTGGCGCTGTACGGCACCGAGAACGAACCGCCTTCCGCTTTT
>Ga0081539_10002222_pt1 | contig 28308 bp, 32 predicted proteins | sample TabmetS4T2R2_FD_71023 | JGI IMG/M metagenome (GOLD analysis project Ga0081539, IMG submission 71023) | Tabebuia heterophylla rhizosphere microbial communities from the University of Puerto Rico - S4T2R2 | ecosystem: Host-associated > Plants > Roots > Rhizosphere ... | reverse complement strand
ACCGATTCGTGCTAGTCTGGCCATGGACGGCTCCTTCGAATGTGATCTCAACGACCTCATTCTGGCACTTAGATGCCGTTGGGGGCCGTCCACCCCAACGGGCCTCCAGGCCCGCTCATGATCATGAAGCGCGCGAGACGCGCGCGGTCCGGAAGACCATGAGCGGGCCTGGAGGCCCGCGGTCCGGCAAGACTCCCCGTTATCCCCGTCTTTCATCGCAGAAGCGTCATTGAGCCGAGAGGCCCTGCGCTCCTATGGTCCGGCCGACGTGATCAAGGAGTGTGTGACATGCCCGACGGCAGCGCCGTTTCGAAGAAGACCAAGGCCGGGCCAATCTCGGCCGACCGCCTGAAGAGCTTCGTGGAGCGCATCGAGAAGCTCGAGGAGGAGCGCAAGGCGATCGGCGGCGACATCCGCGACGTCTACAGCGAGGCCAAGGGCGTGGGCTACGACGTCAAGACCATGCGGAAGATCGTTTCGCTGCGCTCGATGGATGCTGCCGACCGCGCCGAGCAGGAGACGCTGCTCGACACGTACAAGCACGCACTGGGGATGGTCTGATTAGGAGTGTGGCCGAGGCCCGCGCTCCCAGAAGAGCTTGATTCCATCCGCACGGTACATGCTCTAGGGTCCCTCCCGGCCAACGCGATGAGGGATCGATCGATGAAGCGTCGCGCATTCGTCCTCGCTTCGCTTGCCGCGTCCGTGGCGAGCGGGGCAGGGGCTCAACAGGGCTTTCCGTCCCAGCCGGTCAAGGTCGTGGTGCCCTTTCCGCCCGGCGGCGGCACCGACGCGCTGGCGCGCGCCATCCAGGAGCCGATGCAGAAGGCGCTGGGCCAGACGGTGATCATCGACAACAAGGGCGGCGCCGGCGGCAACCTGGCGCACGACTTCGTGGCCAAGCAGCCGCCCGACGGCCACACCGTCTTGTTCAGCAGCAACAACCAGATGCTGTATCCGTTCCTGGTCGCCAGGCTCGGCTACGATCCGGCAGCGTTCGTGCCCATCGGCTTCGTTGCCAAGCAGGAATCGGTGTTCGTCGGCAGCCCCGATGCGCCATGGGCCGACCTGGCGGCGATCACCGAGGCGGCGCGCAAGGCGCCCGGCGAGGTGCAGTACGGCACGGCCGGCGTCAGCACGCCCATGCACCTGTCGGCCGAGCGCTACGCCATCCTGAACAAGATCAAGCTGACGCACGTGCCCTTTCGCGGCACCGGCCCGCTGGTGACCGACCTCTCGGGCGGTCACATCAAGCTCGGCATGTCGAGCCTGACCAGCGTGCTGCCGCACATCCAGAGCGGCAAGCTGAAAGCCTATGCGCTGGCGGCGTCCGAGCGTGCGGCGGCGGCGCCCGACATCAAGACTTTCGCCGAGCGGGGCGCGGGCGACGTCGACGGCACCATCGTCTACACCCTGATCGCGCCGCCCGGCACGCCGGCGCCGGTCGTCGCCAAGCTGAACGAGGCCCTGAATGCCGGCGTGTCGACGCCGGAAATGATGGAGGAGCTACGCAAGCGCGGCTTCGTCGCCATGGGCGGCACGCCGCAGGAGTTGGCGAAGTGGCTCACGGTGCAGGCCGGGATCTGGGGACCGGTGCTGCAGGCGGCGGGGATCAAGCCGGAATAGGTTGATTGCCTTCAGAAGAGGCCAGTGCCCTTCTCATCGACATAGCTTTCGGAGGCGGATCGCAGCCTCGCGCGCAGAATCACGAAAGAGCTCGGCGAGTGGGTTGAGCGTCCTGTTCTTCAGTGTCACCAAAGCCAGCGGCCTGGTTGTCATTGGCAACTCGATCGGTAGTGACCTCAACAGGCGATTCTTTGGTGCAAACTGCATGACAACACGGGGAACCATCGACAAGAACCGGCCTGTAGCGAGCAATGTCGTGCGGACTGGCAGTGTAGAACCGACGACAAAGGGCGGAACTTGCAATCCGTGCGCGCGAAACGCCTCAGCAACGACGCTGCCATACGGCGTTTCGGACAGCGGCAGCACCCATGGTTCGTCGACGAGCTGTGCGAGGCTGACGTTGCGACGTCGTACGATCGGGTGTTGCGCCCCGGCGACGACGACGTGCGGGTCCTGCAAGAGCCCTTCTACATCCATGAGTTTCTGGCCAGGCATGTCGATTGCGTGAACGATCGCGAGATCGACTTTGCGATCGAGTAGAGCCTGATAGGCTGTCGCCGTGTCGGTCGCATGGACCTGAAACGCCACGCGGGGATAGCGACGAGACAGACGACTGATCACATTGCAAACAAAGCCCTCCGCGACCGCAATCGATGCGCCAATCGCGATATCGCCAACGGTCGGCGTGGAGAGGAATCCGATATCCTTGATGCCGTGGAGGAGCTCGTCGAAGACAACGGTCCCGCGCTTCACGAGCACGTGTCCGAAGGGCGTCAACTCAATCCCCAGCGCACTGCGATCGAAGAGACGAACGCCAAGAGCTTGCTCGAGCGTTGCAATCGATCGTGAAATCGCCGGCTGGGAAGTTGCAAGTTGCTTGGCAGCTTTCCCCATGCTGCCAGCCTGTGCGACAGCCATCACGACACGCAAATCGTGCAGGCTGATCCTTCGATCAAGGTGACGACGTTTGTCCAGGGCTGCCTCCCATACCGCATGTGATATGGGTCCATCGGACAATAGCATTACCTGGTGCCAAGGCAATTTCGATAGGGTCTGCAGGTGAGGCCCTTCGCTGCCAGAGCAGTCAACAGGGAGGCGCGTACGATGATCACTCGCCGAGCAGGTCTTGCGTCGCTCACCTTCGCCGCCATCTTGGCCCCGTTCAGAGACCTCGCCGCGGAAGTCTATCCGTCCCGCCCAATCACCCTGGTGGTGCCGTTCCCGGCGGGCGGTCCGACTGACACGATTGCACGAATTGTAGCGGAGCAACTGAGAACGGCGCTTGCCCAACCTGTTCTTGTCGACAATGTCGCCGGCGCCGCAGGAACAATCGGTACGGGCCGCGTGGCCCGTGCCGCCCCCGATGGTCACACGCTCTGCGTCGGCTTTCTCGGGACGCACGTTCTGAATGGTGCCGTCTATCCGCTCCAGTATGACGTGGTGAAGGACTTCGAACCGGTTGCCATGTTGGCAAGCAATCCGCAATTGATCGTCGCGAAGAAGGCCATGCCGGCTGAAGACCTGAAGACGTTCATCGGATGGCTCAAGGCCAATCCTGGGAACGCCACGCAGGGCTCGGCGGGCATCGGCAGTCCATCACATGTAAGCGGCCTATACTTTCAGCGTGCCAGCGGGACGACATTCCAAGTCGCGCAGTACCGCGGCGCAGCCCCTGCCATGCAGGACTTGATGGGTGGCCACGTCGACTTGATGTTCGATCAGCCGCCAAACTCCCTGCCGCATGTGCGGAGCGGCAAGATCAAGGCTTACGCCGTCACGGCTCGCAAGCGGCTCGCCTCTGCAGCGGAAATTCCTACTGTCGATGAGGCCGGCCTACCCGGTTTCCATATTTCTGTCTGGTCCGCCATGTGGGCGCCGAAGGGAACGCCACCGCAAGTCATCTCGAAACTCAACAGCGCCGTCGTTGATGCGTTGGCCAACCCGTCTGTTCAACGTCGGCTCGCGGACCTGGGTCAGGATATTCCAGCGCGCGATCAGCAGACGCCGGCAGCGCTGGCCGCGTTTCAAGCAGCAGAAATCGAGCGATGGTGGCCGATCGTCAAGGATGCCGGAGTCAAGGCTGAGTAGTCGTCAGAACCAGATGTTCATCGGCAGGCCCCTGCTGTCGCGGGCATTGGGCGGGCCGAGTCGGGTGGCCTTGCGCCGGGTGATGAGGAGGGCCGTGCGGCAGACGGCGATGGCATCTAGGATGTCGTCTCGGCCAGCTCCTGGCAGGCGATCGACCGGGCAGGGGAAGCCATGCTTGGCCAGCAGCTTGCAGCGCTCGGTGTAGCCGTCCGGTTGGCGTTTCTTGCTCAGGACCGGCTTGCCGCCGTTCATGCGTGCGAAGGCGAGCTCTGGATGGGCCTCGTAGACGATGCGCTTCAGCTTGGGCCGCGAGCACAAAAGCTCGTCGACCTCGCGCATCTTGGGGAACAGGTGAAAGGTCTGCTGATTGATGCCGACGCCAAGCGTCTTGCTGAGCGCGTTGGCTTGGGCGTGGGTGGTGCAGGCGAGCGCCGGCCGGCACGGCGTCGGGAACACCGAGCTCGCCTTGCCCGGCATCAGCTTGCGCGCTTCGACTTCGCATTGGCGCGCCGGCCGCGGCACGTCGACGAAGCCGATCGGCATGTCGACTGCCAGAACGGAAAGACCCTCGCAGGCTTCTGCGAGGGTCTTCACGACGCTTATGTCCAGCGCGCCGTTGGCGTCGCGCCGGCAGACGACCCAGCCGGTGCGACAGCCGTCGGCGCCGCCGATCACCACTTGGCCATCAAAGAGCAGCGAGCGCCGCGTTCAACGTCGCACTCGGTCGCATCGCTGCCGATGTCTTGCCCGGATCGGGTAGGTAATAGCCGCCGGTATCCACCGGCTTGCCCTGCGCGGCGATCAACTCGGCATCGATCTTTGCCTCTTCGGCCGCCAGCTTCTCCGCCAGCGGCTTGAAGCGGGCCGACAAGGCCGTGCTGTTGTCGCGCCGGGCCAGCGCCTGTGCCCAGTAGAGGGCCAGGTAGAAATGGCTGCCACGGTTGTCGATTTCGCCGACCTTGCGTGCCGGCGAACGGTTGTTCTCGAGGATCTTGCCGTTGGCCTCGTCGAGCGTCTCGGCCAGGACCTTGACGTCCTCGTTGCCGGTTCGCTGCGCCAGATGTTCCAGCGAAGCGCCAAGCGCCAAAAATTCGCCCAGCGAATCCCAGCGCAGATAGCCTTCGTGCTGGAACTGCTCGACATGCTTGGGCGCCGAACCGCCGGCCCCGGTCTCGAACAGGCCGCCGCCCGCCAGCAACGGGACGATCGACAGCATCTTGGCCGACGTGCCGAGCTCCATGATCGGGAAGAGATCGGTCAGGTAGTCGCGCAGCACGTTGCCGGTGACGGAGATCGTGTCGAGGCCCTTGCGGATGCGATCGAGCGAGAACTTCATGGCCTCGACCGGCGCCAGGATGCGGATGTCGAGGCCCTTCGTGTCCTCGTCCTTGAGATACTTCTCGACCTTGGCGATCAGCTGCGCATCGTGCCCGCGCTTGGCGTCGAGCCAGAACACCGCCGGCGCGCCGGTCAGACGGGCGCGCCGCACCCCGAGCTTGACCCAGTCGCGGATCGGTTCGTCCTTGACCTGGCACATGCGGAAGACGTCGCCGGTCTCGACCTTCTGCGACATCAGCACCGTACCATCCTCGGCAACCACGCGCACCGTGCCGGCGCTGGCGACCTCGAACGTCTTGTCGTGCGAGCCGTACTCCTCGGCCTGCTGCGCCATCAATCCGACGTTGGGCACCGATCCCATCGTCCTGGGATCGAAGGCGCCGTTCGCCTTGCAGTCGTCGATGACGGCCTGGTACAGCGTCGAGTAGCAACGATCGGGGATCGAGGCGATCACGTCGTGCAGCTTGCCGTCAGGGCCCCACATCTTGCCCGACTCGCGGATCATCGCCGGCATCGAGGCGTCGATGATCACGTCGCTCGGCACGTGGAGATTGGTGATGCCCTTGTCGGAATTGACCATGGCGAGGCCCGGCCGCTTGGCGTACTCGGCCTGGATGTCGGCCTTGATGGCGGCCTTCTCGGCCTCCGGCAGCGTCTCGATTCGGGTCAGCATGTCGCCCACGCCGGTGTCGGGATCGACGCCCAGCCGCTTGAACGTCTCGCCGTACTTCTCGAACACGTCGGCGAAGTACACCGAAACGCAATGACCGAACAGGATGGGATCGGAGATCTTCATCATGGTCGTCTTGACGTGCAGCGAGAACAGGATGCCGTCCTTCTTCGCCGCGTCGATCTGTGAGGCAAAGAAGGCGCGCAATGCCTTGCGGTTCATCACCGAGCAGTCGATGACCTCGCCGGCCTTGATCGGCACCTTCGGCTTCAGCACCGTGGTCGCGCCGTCGCTGCCGACCAGCTCGATACGGGCCGTGGTCGGCGCCGCAACGGTCGCCGCGACCTCCGAACCGTAGAAGTCGCTGCCCGACATGTGCGCCACGCGCGTCTTCGAATCCTTGGTCCACGGACCCATCTTGTGCGGGTGCTTGCGCGCGTACTGCTTCACGGCGCCGGCGGCGCGGCGGTCGGAATTGCCTTCGCGCAGCACCGGATTGACGGCGCTGCCCAGCACCTTGCCGTAGCGCGCGCGGATTTCCTTGTCGGCGGGCGTCGCGTCGCTGTCGGGATAGTTGGGGATGTCGTAGCCCTTGTTCTGCAACTCCTTGATCGCGGCCTTGAGCTGCGGGATCGACGCGGAGATGTTCGGCAGCTTGATGATGTTGGCCTCGGGGCGCATCGCGAGCTTGCCGAGCTCGGCGAGCTCGTCGTTGATCTTCTGCTCGGGCTTCAGCTTGTCGGGGAAGTTGGCGATGATGCGGCCGGTCAGCGAAATGTCCTTCAGCGTCATCTTCACGCCAGCGGTGCCGACGAAGGCTTGGACGATCGGCAGCAGGGAAAACGTTGCGAGCCCGGGCGCTTCATCGACCTTCGTCCAGACGATTTCGAGATCTGACATACCTGCACCTCCGTGCGCCGCTTTGGTTTCGGCTGAATTGATCCAAATGCTGTTTTAAGGCCCGTCTTGTTGCATCGCCGCGAGGCAAAGGCAATCGCGTGTCAGACGCGGTCCAGGCGGGGTTCCGGGCCGGTTTCGCGCGGCATGGCGGCGATCGCGGGCAGGATCTCCTTGAGGTCGCTCACGAAGGCGACATGGTCGAGATGGCGCCGTTCGGCGAAACCGCCTTCCACGACCGAACGCAGCAGGGCTGCGAGCGGGCTCCAGTAGCCGCCCTGGTCGACGATGACGATCGGCTTGGTGTGCAGCCCGAGCGTCCGCCAAGACAGCACCTCGAACAGCTCCTCCAGGGTGCCGATTCCGCCCGGCAGGACGACAAAGGCGTCCGAACGCTCGAACATCGTGAGCTTGCGCTCATGCATGGTCTCGACGACCACCGTCTCGGAGAGCGCCGGGTGCCCCGCCTCCCGCTGCAGCAGGAAGCGCGGGATCACCCCCACCACCCTGCCGCCCGCCTTGAGGGCGGCATTGGCCACCAGCCCCATCAGGCCGACCCCACCGCCGCCATAAACCAGGGCTATGCCTTCGCGAGCCAAAAGCTCGCCCAGACGTGTTGCCACATCCCGGCCGGCGGGATCAGTGCCGAAACGAGAGCCACAAAATACGCAAATGGAGGAGGGGGCGGGTTTCACTTTATCTACACGGGCCGGGAACGGACTGACTATTTACAGACGATCCGACAGCTTTCCGGACCGGTAGGGCATGGTATCATTTCGCAGAGGAAGGTCGCGACGCCAATGGGGGCGGGTGGTCGCACCGTCGGGAGGATGATGTCACGCACAGTTATCTGGCTGGTGGTCGGTGGCGCGATCGTGATCGCGGCCGGCCTCGGCGTGGCGTGGCAGGTCCGGGTGAGCGAGCAGGCCGCCCTCGACAGGGCGACCCAGTCGGCCGCCGCCGTGCCGCCAGCCGCGCCCTCGACGGCGAGCGCTCCGCCGCCGGCTGCGGCGCCGCCAGCCGCGGCGCCGGCAGCGCCGTCACCATCGACTGCACCGCCCGTCGTGGCCGTGCCGACTTTCGACATCGCCCGCATCGCGCCGGACGGCCGCGCCGTCATCGCCGGCCGCGCCAATCCGGGCGCCAAGATCGTGCTGCTGGACGGCGGCAAGGAGATCGCGCGCGGCGAGGCCGACCAGCGCGGCGAATGGGTCGTGATCGCGCAGGATCCGCCGCTCGGCGCCGGCCAGCACGAGCTGCGCGTGGTGCAGCACATCGAAGGGCGCGCGCCGGTGACGTCGGAGCAGGTCGTCGTGGCCGTCGTGCCCGAGCAGCCCGCGGCGCCGACGGCTCCTGCCGCTGGCGGACAGCCGCCGCGTGAGGAGACGCTGGTGATGATCGCCCCGCCCGGCGGCGGGCCGGCCAAGCTCGTGCAGGCGCCGTCCGCCGCCGGCGTGCCGCGATCGGGCGATCTCGCGCTGTCGACGCTCGACTACGACGATGCGGGCCACGTGACGGTGACCGGCCAGGCGACGCCGGGAGTCGTGGTGCGCGTCTACATCAACGACAATCTCGTGGCCGAGGGCGCCGCCGCCTCCGACGGCCGCTGGAAGCTCACGCCGCCCGACCCGGTGGGCCCCGGCAAGCACACGCTCAGGCTGGATCGGCTGGCGAGCGACGGCAAGCCAGTGGCGCGTCTCGAGCTGCCGTTCGATCGCGTCGTCGTGGCGCCTGGCACCAAGGACGGTCGTCGCCTGATCGTGGTGCGTGGCGACAGTCTCTGGAACATCGCGCGCGCCCATTACGGCACGGGCTTCCACCACACCGTGATCTACGGGGCCAACAAGGAACAGATCCGCAATCCCGATCTGATCTATCCTGGCCAGGTCTTCAGCCTGCCCAAGGTCAACTGAGACCGCGGCAACAGAGAACCTCTTCATGCTGGCGAACTTCTTCGTGCCGATCCTCGACGACGGCTGGCGCTTTATCGCGATCTTTGCCGCGATCACCTTCCTCGCGGCTTTGACCGGCGCGGCCTGGCTGTTCTGGCCATTGTTCGTGCTGACGGCGTGGTCGATCTACTTCTTCCGCGATCCCTCGCGCGGCGTGCCGCAGGACGACGACGTGCTGGTGGCGCCGGCCGACGGGCTGGTGCAGATGGTGGTCGACGCCGTGCCGCCCGCCGAGCTCGGCTTGGGCGACCAGCCGCTGACGCGCGTGTCGATCTTCCTCAGCGTGTTCGACGTCCACATCAACCGCACGCCGTGCGCAGGCACCGTCGATGTCGTGGCCTACCGGCCGGGAAGATATCTCAACGCCGCGGCCGACAAGGCAAGCGAGGACAACGAGCGCATGGCGATCGCACTGCGCCGCGCCGACGGGCGCACCATCGGCTGCGTGCAGATCGCGGGCTGGGTGGCGCGGCGCATCGTCTGCTACATCAAGCCGGGCCAGGCCGTGCAGGCGGGCGAACGCTTCGGCCATATCCGCTTCGGCAGCCGCACCGACCTCTACCTGCCGCCCGGCGCACGACTGCTGGTCGCGACCGGCCAGCGCATGATCGGCGGCGAGACCGTGATGGCGGAACTCGACCCGGTAAAGGGGGAACCTCGGCGGGTGGTCGAGTTTTAGTATCCTGGCCTTCGCGTCCTTCTTCTCCTCCCCCGTCATACGGGGGAGGATACAGGAGGGGGAGGGCTGCAGAAGGGATGCCTCCGATTCTATGATCTATTATTGGGCGGCGATATCACTGGGGCTTTCCCCCCTCCTCAATCCTGAGGGATGACTAGGAGTCTCGCGATGGACAGCGACTTTCGCACCCGCCGCAGCCGGTTGCGCGGCTTCTCGATCAACCGGCTGATTCCCAACGTGCTGACGTTGGCGGCGCTGTGCGCCGGCCTGACGGCGATACGCTACGGCCTGCAGGGGCAGATGGAGCGCGCCGTCATCGCCATCATGGCGGCGGCGGTGCTCGACGCGCTCGATGGCCGGGTGGCGCGCCGGCTCGGCGTCACCAGCCGGTTCGGGGCGGAGCTCGATTCGCTGTCCGACTTCCTCTGCTTCGGCGTGACGCCGGCGCTCGTGCTCTACATGTCGTCGCTCGCCGACGGCGGCGCCCTGGGCTGGATCGTGACGCTCATGTTCCCGATGTGCTCGGCGTTGCGCCTGGCGCGGTTCAACACCGCCCTCGTGTCCGACACGCCGCCGCCCGCCTGGACCGGCTCTTACTTTACCGGCGTGCCGGCGCCGGCGGGAGCGCTGCTGGCGCTGATCCCGCTGATGGTGAGCTTCGCGCTCGGGGAAACCTGGCCGCGCCATCCGCTGATCGTCGGCGTGGTGCTCGTGGTCGTCGGCGGCCTCATGGTGAGCCGGCTCCCGACCTTCTCGTTCAAGAAGGGCAGGGTGCCGCGCCATCTCGTGCTGCCGGCGCTTTTGGGCGCGGCGCTGGTGATCGGCGTGGTCGCGAGCTCGCCGTGGATCGGGCTGTCGCTGCTCGGCATGGTCTACGTCTCGCTCATTCCGTTCAGCTGGATGAGCTACCAGCGGCAGGCCCGCGAGGGCGCCGGTGCGGAGGTCGTGAACCTGCGCGCGGTCGACTCAGGTTCGCCGCCGCCCGAGTGATCCTCTTCAGCGATGCTCGATCCGCTCCTGCGGCGATGGGTCGATCCGTCGCTCAACCAGGCCGGCGCCTGGCTTGGCCAACGCGGCCTGTCGGCCAATGCCCTCAGCCTTGCCGGCCTGGCTGTCGGACTCGCTACCGTGCCGCTGCTGGCGTGGGGCCGCTATGAGCTGGCGCTTCTGCTCATCCTGCTGAACCGGTTGATCGACGGCCTCGACGGCGCGGTCGCCCGTCACAACGGGCCTACGCCCTTCGGCGGCTACCTCGACATCATGTGCGACATGGGCTTCTACGCCGCCGTGCCCCTGGGCTTCGCCCTGGCCCGTCCTGACAACGCGCTATGGGCGGCCCTGCTGCTCGCATCCTTCGTGTGCACGGCGTCGTCGTTCCTGGGACGGGCTGTGCTCGCTGTCCAGCGCGGCGAGCCCGACGATGGGGCGCGTGGCCGAAAATCCTTTTTCCATGCCGCGGGGATCGTCGAAGGGACGGAGACCATCATTGCCTTCGTTGTGTTCTGTCTCTTCCCGCACGCCTTCCCCTGGCTGGCAGGGGTCTTCGCCGGCCTTTGCTTCTGGACGGCTGCGGCGCGGATTCTTGAGGCTAAAAGGTAATCTCTTCAATTAATTAGAGGTCGTCCTTAACGTTTTCATTGACGTTAGATTCAGGGTTAAGTACGTTTCTTCTCGTAACGGCTCCACCAGAGGGCCGGTCCCCCTTTTGTAGAATCGGCCAGAGAGATCATGCTGTCCTTCTTTCGACGTCTCGTGAAAAACACCCAAGGCGCCACGGTTGTTGAGTACACGCTTATCGCTTCGTTGATTGCCGTGGCTGCCATTGCATCCATGCGTTCGGTCGGCACCAAGGTCTCCAGCGTGTTGGGAGCGGTCGGGCCGGCGATCAACTAGTCGATTGCCCAACGACAGAACTGCCGGGCGGCCCAGTAATATGGGCCGCCTTTTGTTTGCAGACGCTATTAGATGTATCCGTTTTGGATTTTTCCCTTTAGAAATAACGCATTACAGCCTTGACTTGATGTAACACTGAAAATATCCTTCGTAACGATTTTATCCGCTGTCCTTTGTTTGTTAATTCGTTTGGAAATTAGTCTTTTCAGTAGTTTAGCGGCCGTTTATGCGGCCATTTCCAGACGAATCTAAGGGCGGCGGCACGATGGGTATCGGATGTCGCTGTTTGCCTCTGTCCAGACCGGCTGCCTGATCGCCTTCGCGCTGCTGTTGCTGCGCGCGGCCTGGCAGGACTGGCGCACGATGGAGATCGCCGACGGGATCTCGCTCGGGATCGTCGCGGTCTTCGTCGCCTGGGCGGCAACCGGCATCGCGGCCGGCACCTTCTCCCTGCTCGATGTCGCGTGGGCCCTGGCCTGCGCGGTTGGCATGTTCGGCGTCGGCACGCTTGCTTTTGCCGCCGGCGCCATGGGCGGCGGCGACGTCAAGCTCGCGGCCGCCGCCAGTCTGTTCGCCGGTCCCGCCCTGATCCTCGACTTCGTCACCGTGACCGCCGTGATCGGCGGGCTTTTGGGCGTGGCGATGCTGGCCGGTGCGCGGGTCGGCCCCGTCGCCTCGACGGGCGACTGCGCGGTGCGGACGCGCCTGCGCGGCAGTCTTCCATACGGCCCGGCGATCGCCGGGGGCGGCCTGTGGGTCGCCCTGGCGCTTGCCTTGACGTGACGCAAACAGGGGGAGCGTCATGAACAGCAAGCGCATCGTTTTCCTGCTGCTCGCCGTGATCGTGGCGGGCACGACGGCTTTTCTTGCCCGCGCCTGGCTGCAGGCCGAGCGCGCCGCGATCGCCGCGCAGATCGGCGCGCCGAAACCGGTCGCCGCCGCCCCCGCGGTGCAGGTGCTGGTGGCGCGCAACGCGCTGCGCACGGGTCAGCTCATCAAGCCCGAGGACCTGCGCTGGCAGGCCTGGCCGCAAGGCGCGCTGCCGCAGACCTACATCATCGAAGGCAAGAAGCCGCTCGCCGACTTCGTCGGCGCCGTCGCCCGCACCTCGTTCCGCGTCGGCCAGCCGATCGTCGACACCGACATCGTCATGCCGGGCTCGCGCGGCTTCCTCGCGGCCGTGCTGCGGCCGGGCCTGCGCGCCGTCAGCGTGCCGGCGACCGCGACCAGCGCGGTGTCGGGTTTCATCTATGCCGGCGATCGCGTCGACGTCCTGCTGACCCACACGCTGAACGGCCCGAACGGCCAGCACTCGGCAACCGAGACGATCCTGCGCAATGCCCGGGTCATTGCCATGGACCAGAAGCTCGACTTCGCGCCGGGCGACAAGCCCGACGTGGCCAAGACCGCCACGCTCGAGCTCACCGCCAAGCAGACCGAGATCGTCACCCTGGGCGTGAAGATGGGCGAGCTGTCGCTGGTCCTGCGCAGCCTCCAGGACGAGGAGGAACGCGACGGCGAGGGCAGCGGCGACGACGCCACAGCCGAGCTCGGCCAGAGCTACACCCACGACACCCAGGTCAGCCGACTGATCAGGGAACCGGCGCCGCCCAAGCCGCCGGAAGTCAAGCCTGCGATCTTCGTCCTGCGCGGCGCCGGCCGCACCAAGCTCGAACTGGACGGCAGCACCACACCCGATGGGCTGCCGCCACAGGGAGAGTCAGAGAAGCCCAACACCAATAAGGGCACCAACTTCACCCGCACCTATCCGAGCGTGTCGCAATGACCCCCTCATTCGCACAGATCCTGCCTTCGGCGTGGCGTCGCGCCGGTTCATCGGCGGCGCTGGCCGCGTCGTTGTTGTTCGCGTTCCAGCCGTCGCTGCTGCTGGCGCAGGTCCAGATGCAGGATCCCGACCGGGTCCAGACCAAGCCCAAGGCACTGCCGCCGGCCAAGAAGGCGGCATCGCGCAAGACGGCGACCGACAACGTCTCGGACGACCTCAACCGCCGCGAGGCCGAGCGCGCCGAATCCGTCGTGCGCTCGCTCGGCGCGCCCGCCGCCGTCGCCGCGCCGGCTGCCGCCGCGATCGCGACGCCGGCCGCCATCGCGCCGGCGGCGAAGGAGGCTTCCGTCACGCCGGTCGATTCGCTGCCGCCGACCGTCGCCGCCATCCCGCCGCGCGCGCCGATCGCCAAGGCTGCCCTGACGCCGACGGTCGATCTCGGCCAGCCCGATCTCACGCCGCCGCCGTCCGCCAAGCCGCCGACCATCGTCGAACAGCCGCAGCCGGCCGTGCCGCCGACGCCCAAGTTCGCCCAGGCGCCAACACCCGGGCCCGCGCCGGTGCCGATCCAGCCGCCGGCCGCCGGCCAGCCCAGCCAGCCGGTGGTGACCGGCGGTGCGCCGGGCCGGCCGTTCGCCCAGAGCCAGATCGTGCCGACCGAGCCGCCGACGCTGACGCTCGAGGTCAACAAGGGCACGGCGCTGAAGCTGCCGGGCCCGGCCTCCACGGTGTTCGTGGCCGCGCCCGACATCGCCGACGTGCAGGTCCGCTCGCCCAACATGGTCTACGTGTTCGCCAAGAAGCCGGGCGACACCGTGCTCTACGCCGTCGACGGCCAGGACCGCGTGCTGCTCAACACCATCGTGCGCGTCACCTCGCCGCTCAGCCGCATCAAGGGCACGCTCGACCAGGTCCATCCCAACAACGGCGTCGCCTTCGACAACCAGGGTGAGACGATCGTCCTGACCGGCACGGTGCGTTCCGCGCTCGTCGCCGAGGATGCGCGCCGGCTCGCGATGCAGCAGGTCAACGGCAACCCCAACAAGGTGATCAGCAACATCCGCATCGACGCGCCGACCCAGGTGCAGCTGCGAGTCAAAGTCGCCGAGGTCAAGCGCGACGCCCTGAAGCGCGTCGGCATCAACTGGCAGAACATCAACAACATCGCCCTGTTCGGCACCGGCAACTTCCTCGCGGGCTTCGCCGTCCAGACCACGGCCGCGGGCGTGCCGGCAACCGGCGCCCTGCAGTTCCTGACCCGCGACGGCACCCTGAACACGTTCGTCGACTTCCTGGCGACGCAGAATCAGGCGACCATCCTGGCCGAGCCCAACCTGATAGCGATGTCGGGCGAGACGGCGAGCTTCCTGGCCGGCGGCGAAGTGCCCTTGCTCATCCCGCAGACCGGCGCCAACGCCGGCACCGTCACCATCCAGTACAAGTCGGTCGGCGTCAGCCTCGGCTTCACGCCGACAATCATCGGCGAGCGCATCAATCTCAAGGTGGCGCCCGAAGTGAGCGAGCTCTCCGCCGTCGGCTCAATCAGCGTGCCGCTCGGTACGGGCACGGTGCAGATCCCGGGCATCCGCACCCGTCGGGCGTCGACGACCATCGAGCTCGGCAGCGGGCAGAGCTTCGCCATCGCGGGCCTCCTGCAGTCGAACTCGGCCCAGGACATCAACAAGTTTCCCTGGCTGGGCGACGTCCCGGTGCTCGGCACGCTCTTCAAGTCCGACGCCTTCCGCAAGGAAGAAACCGAGCTCGTGATCATCATCACGCCGTACTTCGTCGAGCCGACCAACAACAAGCTGCAGACGCCGCTCACCGGCCGCGTGCCGCCGACCGACGTCGATCGCCTGGTGATGCAGCGCTTCAACCACCCGACGCCGCCGCGTCGCTTGTCGGTCGGCCGCGAGCCCACGGCGGTCGGCCCTACCGCCGGCTTCAAACTGGACTAGGAGCCTGTCATGCGATCCATCTTCGTGATCCTCGCTGCGGCCGGCCTGGCGGCCTGTGCGCAGAACCCGATCGCCCAGCAGGCCGCCGTCGACACGCGCTACGATCCGATACGCGCCGACAGCATGGTCTCCGTCAACTTCGCGCCTAGCGCGGCCGGACCCGACGGCGGCCAGGTCTATAGCCTCAGGACGATGGTCGAGACCGGCCGGCGGGCGCAGCGCGACGAGTTCGTCGTCGTGTCGGACGGCACCGGCGGGGCGATCCAGCAGGCGCGCGCCCAGCGTGTCGGCCAGGTGCTGTCCAATGCCGGCGCGCGCTGGGTTTCGACCTCGGTCGAGCCGGCCATGGCGATGGGCCCCAACACCGTGGTCGTGGTGCGCTCGGAATATCTGATGGGCGTCAACAACTGCCCGAACTACAACCCCGCTACCCAGGCCAATCCCAACGCGGCGGCGATGCCGGGCTTCGGCTGCGCCGACGCCTACAACATGGGCCAGATGCTGGCCCGCCCGCGCGATGCCGTGGTCGGACGCTCGGGCGGGCCCGCCGACGCCACGATCAACGCGCTCGCGATCGCCCGTTATCGCGAAGGCAAGGTCCCGGCGCTCAACACCAGCGGCATCACCGGCGCACCGGCCGCCAGTGGCGGCGGCGGTGCCGGCGGCGGCCTCGGCGGCGGCGGCGGTTCTTCGGGCTCGAGCAACTGAGGTCTCGGCATGTCGGCTTCCGCAACCGCGCAGCGTTCGCCGTTCGTCTCCGCGGACGAAAAGCCCGCGCTCAGCGCCATGGCCTTCGTGTCCGACTCCGTCACGCTGTCGCGTGTGTCGGCCGACCTGTTCAACATGACGCTGGGCAAGGCCAATGTCCGCGAGGGCACGCTCGACAGCGCGCTCGCGATCAGCGAATGGCCGCGTGACCTCGACCTGCTGATCGTCGACATCGGCGATGCCAGCGACCCGGTTGCCGACGCCGCCGCGCTCAAGACCGCGGTGCCGGGCACGGCTCTGGTGATCGGCGTCGGCCGCATCAACGACGTTGCGCTCTACCGCGATCTGCTGGCCGTGGGCTTCAACGACTACCTGTCGATGCCGTTCCCCGAAGGCACGATGGCTCGTGCCGTCGAGCGGGCGATGGAGGCGCGCGAGCGCACCGGCGGCGCGATGATGCAGACCGGCGGCGTGGCCAAGGTCGCCAAGCCGCGCACGCTGTCGGTGATCGGTGCGCGCGGCGGCGTCGGCACGACGACGGCGGCGGTCACGATCGCCGCCATGCTCGGCGCCCGCCTCCAGGAGGAGGTGCTGCTGATCGACTTCGACCTGCACTACGGCTCGCTGATGCTGGCGCTCGATCTCGAGGCGATCGACGCCCTGCGCGAGGCGCTCGACCAGCCCGACCGCATCGACGCGCTGTTCATCCAGCAGGTCGCCCAGAAGAAGAGCGACTATCTCTACGCCATGGGGGCGGAGGAGCCGCCGACCGGCGGTTTCCAGGCGCGGCCGCATGCGGCCAGCGACTTCCTGCGCTCCTTCCACCGGCGGTTTCGCTGGATCGTCGCCGACGTGCCGCGCGGCGATCCGGCGCTGCAGCGCCAGGTCCTCGAAGGCTCGAGCGACATCCTCCTGATCACCGACCTCAGCCTGCCGGGCGTGCGCGACGCCATGCGCCTGCAGCAGATGGTCCACGAGGTGGCGCCCGGCGCCAAGCTCCACATCGCCACCAGCGGCGCGGTCGATGCCCGGCGCTCGGCCGTCAAAGTGGCTGACGTCGAACGCACCTTGAAGCGCAAGGTCGACTGCCAGATCCCGGCCGATGCCGCGGCAGCGCTGTCGGCCATCAACTTCGGCAAGCCGTTGTCGGAAGCCGCCCCCAACAGCGGCATCGTCAAGGCGCTGCGCCCACTGGTCGCCGGCCTCGACTCGGCGGGTGACGGCGGCGGGCGCGGCATCGCCCAGAAGGCGTCGGGACTGCTCGGCCGGTTCGGCCAGGGCCTGAAGAAGAAATAGCGGAGATGTTCGGCCGCCTCAGCAAGCAACCGCAGGAAGCGCCGAGCGCGCCGTCGGGTCCGCTCGACCGTATCGGACGGCGCACTGAGGCGCGGACCGAGACGGCCGCGGCGCCGGCTGACCGGGCGGCTCGGGTGGGATTGGCCGCGGCATCGCTCAGCGAGGCGGTCGAGCCACGCCTGCGCGCCCTGGTCAAGGCCGGCGCACCGGCCGGCGAAGTGACTCGCCAGGCCGGGCAGCTGGCGCAGGCGCATTTCCGCGGCAACGGCGTGCTGCTGGCGCCGCTCGAGCTGCGCGGCTACGTGGCCGACGTGCTGCGGCCGGTGCTGCCGGCGACCAGCTTCAATGCGCCGGCGGCGTCCGACGCGGAAGCGCCGCCCGAACCCGCTGCCGCCGCGCCGGCCGAAACACACCGTGCCGTAACGACGCCGGACCTGTCGGAGCGATCGGCCCAGCTCAGCCGTCTTGCCGCGATCACGCCGGTCAACATGGCGGCGAAGCCGGATACCGCCGACCGATCGGCAAGCCGCCTGTCGCGCAGCAAGGTCGACCAGGCGCGGCGTGCCGTGCAGCCCGGCGTCATGACGCGCATCGATCTTGCCGCGGCCGTCAGCCTGCCGCGCAAGGAACTCGTGCGCCAGCTCGAGGGCCTGGTCGCCGAGCTGCTGGTCGAGCATCGCCTGCAGCTCAATCGGCCGGAGCAGGACGATCTCGTCTACCAGATCGTCAACGACATGATGGGGTTGGGTCCGCTCGAGCCGCTGCTCGAGGACGAGGCCATCACCGACATCATGATCAACGGGCCCAAGCAGATCTATGTCGAGCGCGGCGGCAAGCTCGACCTGACGTCGGTGACCTTCGAGGACAACGCCCATCTCCTCAACATCTGCAACCGCATCGTCAGCCGCATCGGCCGGCGCGTCGACGAATCGAGCCCGATCTGCGACGCCCGCCTGGCTGACGGCAGCCGCGTCAACATCATCATCCCGCCGCTCGCCATCGACGGCGCCTCGATGTCGATCCGCAAGTTCGGCAAGCGCCAGATCGGCTTCGACCAGATGGTCCACCAGGGCAACATCTCGGCCGCCATGGCGACTGTGCTGCGCATCGCCGCGCGCTGCCGGCTGAACCTGGTCGTGTCGGGCGGCACCGGCTCGGGCAAGACCACGCTGCTCAATGCCCTCTCCGGCATGATCGACAACGGCGAACGCGTGGTCACCATCGAGGATGCGGCCGAGCTGCGCCTGCAGCAGCCGCATGTCGTGCGGCTCGAGACGCGGCCGGCGAACCTCGAGGGCAACGGCGAGGTCAACATGCGCGACCTCGTGAAGAACGCGCTGCGCATGCGGCCCGACCGCATCATTCTGGGCGAGGTGCGTGGACCGGAGGCGATCGACCTCTTGCAGGCGATGAATACCGGCCACGACGGCTCGATGGGCACGCTGCACGCCAACCGTCCGCGCGAGGCCCTGACGCGGCTCGAGAACATGGTGACCATGGGCGTGTCGAGCCTGCCGCCCAAGGCGATCCGCACCCAGATCGCGGGATCGCTGCAGATGATCGTGCAGATCAGTCGCATGCGCGACGGCGTGCGCCGCATCACGCACATTACCGAGGTGATGGGGATGGAAGGCGAGGTCGTCATCACCCAGGACCTGTTCACCTACGAGTTCAAGGGCGAGACCCATGACGGAAAGCTCGCCGGCGCCTTCAAGAGCTCCGGCCTGCGCCCGCACTTCCTGTCGCGCGCGGCCTACTACGGTCTCGACAAGGTGCTGATGGAGGCGATGGGATGAACGGTGCCGGCCTCGACCTGGGAACGGTGACGATCTTCGTCGCCATCGGCGCCGGCCTGACCTTCCTCGCCCTTTGCGTCGTGTTCGGCGGCTTCTTCGCCGAACGCCGCCTGCGCGACAGGCTGGAGGACATCGAGACCCGCGCGCTGACCGGCTCGCGTTCGCTGCAGATGGCGACGCTGCGGCGCGTCGAGCGGCAAGGCAAGCTGCCGACGCTCGACCGCCTCCTGTGGCGCTGGTTTCCCAACGCCAGCTCGATTCGCCAGAAATTGGCGACGTCGGGCACCAACATGACGCTGGGCGACTACGCCTTTGTCTCCATCTCGATCGCCGTCGCCGTGGCGTTCGTGCTCTACCTCGTGCTCGATCTGGCGCCCGGCATGGCGCTCGGCGGCTCGCTGCTGCTCGGCATCGGGCTGCCCAACGTCTGGGTCGGCTGGCGCGCCAAGAAGCGGGGACGCCAGTTCAATCTCCTGTTCCCCGAGGCGGTCGACCTGGTGGTGCGGGCGCTGCGCGCCGGCCTGCCGGTCCAGGAGGCGATCGGCAACGTGGCGCGCGACATCAAGGACCCCGTCGGCGGCATCTTCAAACGCGTCCAGCAGGAGACGCAGCTCGGCACGCCCATCGAGGCCGCCCTGTGGCGTGCCGCCAAGACCGTGCAGACCGACGAGTTCAACTTCCTGATCGTCGCCATGTCGATCCAGCGCGACACCGGCGGCAACCTCGCCGAGACGCTGGCCAATCTCAGCGCGCTCCTGCGCGCCCGCCAGCAGCTGCGCCTGAAGATCCGCGCCTTCACCTCGGAGGCGCGCACCACCATGCTGATCATGGCCGGCCTGCCGTTCCTGGTCGGTGGCGGCCTGTTCCTGATATCGCCGGGCTACATCGGCCCGCTGTTCACGACGGAGGGCGGCCAGATGGTAGCCGCCGCCGCCGGCTGCAGCATGGGCATCGGCATCTTCGTCATGAACAAGATCGCGACCATCAAGGTGTAGACGGCCATGGACCTCGCCAGCGCCGAGAAGAGCTTCGTCGTCATGGTGGCGGCCGCCACCTTCGTCGTTTTCTGGGCGACCTGGCTTGCGATCACCTGGGAACCGCCGATCGAGGCCCGTCTCAGGGCGCTGCGCACCCGGCGCATGAAGACGCGCAGCGAGCAGGGCGCCGCGGCCAAGCCGTCGCCCAAGGAGACGTCGCTCGGATTCATGCGGCAGATCGCCGATCGGCTGAACCTGCTGCGCGGCTCGGCCGCCGATCAGACGACGCGCAAGCTGCGCCGCGCCGGTTTCCTGTCGCGCGATGCCTCCGTCGTCTACGTCTTCATCAAGCTCGCCCTGCCGCTGGCGTTGGGCTTCCTGATGATCCTGCTGACCTCGTCGGGCCTGATCGGCGTGCCGGAGGACATGAGCCTGGTGGTCTGCATGGGCGCCGTGCTCTCGGGTTTCATCATGCCCGAGGTCTATCTCAAGAACGTCACCTCGCGCCGCCGCGAGGTCCTGAACTATGTCCTGCCCGAAGGGCTCGACCTGCTGACCATCTGCGTCGAGGCCGGCCTCTCGATCGACGCCGCGTTCCGCCGGGTCGCCCGGGAGATGCAGGGTTCGATGCCCGAGCTCGCCGCCGAGTTCGAGCTGACGGCGATCGAGCTCACCTACCTGCCCGACCGCCAGCAGGCGCTGGAGAACATGGCCGAACGCTCCGATTCGCCCGCCGTTGCCGCCCTGGTGAATGCTCTCCGTCAGACTGAAAAATACGGCACGCCGCTCGCCAATTCGCTCAGGATCCTGTCCCAGGAGTTCCGCCAGACCCGCGCCTCGAAGGCCGAGGAGAAGGGTGCGCGCATGCCCGCCCTGATGACGGTGCCGCTCATGGTCTTCATCCTGCCGACGCTCATCACGGTGCTGATCGCGCCGGCCATTATGTCCGCTGTCGCCTTGACATGATTTGTATCAATTACTAATACTTAGCACATATTTCTCAGAGTTTAGTTGAATTGATTTTGTGCTCCCCAAGAGCACCCATTGATTGAGGAGAGATCCCATGATGCGAGGGGCTTCGCGCGCTTTGCGCTCTGCACGCCTGACGTGCCAGCGTCTTCTCAAGGATGAGCGGGGCGCGGTCCTCGCCTTCTTTGTCGCCATCCCGGTCGTTGCCGGCACCGTCGCCGTCGGCGTGGAAACCGGCCAGCTCTACCGCACCAAGCGCCAGATGCAGGGCGCGGCCGATGCCGCGGCACTCGCCGGCACGGTCGACAAGATGAACGGCGGGACCGGCTTCATCGCAACCGCGCTCTACGAAGCGCAGCGCAACGGCTTCCAGAACGGCGTCAACGGCGTGACCGTGACGGCGGTCAGCCCGCCGACGTCGGGCGCGTACGCGGGCAACAGCAGCGCCGTCGAGGTGTCGATCATCAAGAACAACAACAAGTACAGCCTGGCGGCCGTGCTGAGCAGCACCTTGGGCAATGCCTTCAGCATGTCATCGCGCTCGGTGGCGGCCTCGACCACCAACACGACGTACCAGAACCAGACCGTGACCACGACCACCAGCACCTCGAGCGCCGACGGCTGCATGATGGCGCTGACCGACGGCGTCGAAACAGGGGTGAGCTTCACCAACTTCAACAACTATACGGCCGACTGCTACATCTACTCGAACGCCAGGGGGACCGGCAGCACGTCGACGACGTCGTCGGTCTACATGTCGGATTTCAACCATGCGACGATGAAGCAGATCTATGCGCGCGGCAGCGTCACCGTGCCCGCGGCCAAGATGACCTATACCGCCGGCGGCTCCGGCCCCCAGAGCAATCAGTCGACTTCGATCGTCGACCCCTATGCCAGCTTGGCGACACCGCCGGTCGGGAGTGGCGATTGCACCGCGAGCTTGGCCAACTACAACAGATCCGGCGGGAGCTCGATCAGCGTGTCTCCGGGAGTCTACTGTGGCGGCCTTCAAGTCGGTGGGACCAGCAACGTCTACTTCACACCCGGCATCTACTACATCGCCAACGGCGACCTCTACATCAGCGGTGTGAGCAACGTCAGCTGCCCGACCTGCACGACGAACAACGGTATCACCTTCGTGCTGACCCAGACGACGGGCAACAACGCCGACATCGGCGGCGTACGAATCTCGTCGGACAACAACATCACGTTGAATGCCTCGTCGGCCAGCCAGACCTCGCCGCCGCTCTATGCTGGCGTCCTGTTCTATCAGGACAGGCGGGTGGCGAACGGCACCATGTCCTCGACCTCGAAGATCTTCACCATCAGCTCGCTCAATACGGTGAGTCTGACCGGCGTGATCTACTTCCCGAACAACCGCATCGATATTTCGAACATCAACACCGTGAACATGGGCAACAACGGCTGCGTCGTTTGGATCGGCCGCTACATCAAGTTCTCGTCCTACAACAATAACTCCACGGTCGGCTGCTCCGCGATAGGTGTCACGCCGCCGGGCATCATCACGACGACGTCGACGACCTCGGTTGTGAGCACCCCCGTTAGTACCACCCGGGGCAAGGTTCTCGAATAGAGGCGATCATGCGCAGGCAGCAACCTTCGGGTCGGCCGCGCCTGGCGGCCGATCGCTCCGGCAATATCATCATCGAATTTGCGTTGGCCCTGCCGATCCTCACCGTGTTGACGTTGGGCCTGCTCGATCTCGGCCGATACGGCATGCAGAAGTCGGCGCTGCTGCAGGGCGCCCGGGCAGGGGCGCAGTACGGCGTCCTTGCCCCGACCGAGGAAGCCAACATCAACAGCACGGCAGCGACCGCAACCGGCCTTACCGGTGTCACCGCCACCAACTCGGTGTTCTGCGAATGCGTGTCCGGCACGACGGTCCTCTGCACGACGACCTGCAGCGGGGGCGCGACGATCAGGCGTTATGTCACGGTCAACATGAACAAGACGTTCACGTCGGTGCTCACGACCTCGACGCTGAGCTTCGGCGCCTTCGGAAGCTGGACGCCACCGACAAGCATGTCGGCATCGGTGACCATGATGGTGGTGGTGCCCTGACATGAGCAGTTTGATGAGACGCGTGGCGGCTGATCGACGCGGCGCGGCGATCCTCGAATTCGCCGTGGTCCTGCCGCTGCTGATGATCCTGCTCGTGGGCGGTCTGGACGTCGGCCGGATGTTCTATGTGCGACAGGGGCTGGAGTACGCGACCGAGGAAGCGGCGCGCTACTACATGCTCAATCCGACGACGGCCGAGAGCAACGTCACGACGCTGCTCAAGAGCAAGATGCCGGGCGGCATGGGACCGAGCGTCACCGTCAGCTATGCCGATACGCCGAACTGCAACGCCAACAGCAGCGTCACCTGCACGACCATCACCGCCAGATACGTGTTCGGCTTTGCCGTCGGCTACCTTGGCATCGGCGCCCAGACGCTGCGTGCGACCGCGAAGGCGGTCCGCTATTCCTGAGTTCGCCCTTACGGCAGAAAAACCAGCGTCTTAGCCGCAAGACTTAGGGCTTTTGTTGCGGTCAGACCCCATAGTTTGTTATCCTCGCGAGGCTAACCGATCCCGCGCTGGCGGGACGTATCTGGGGTTGGAATGAAACTGGCGCCGATCTTGACCGCGGGCCTGGCGCTTTTCCTGGCGGCCTGCGGCACCGACCTCGATCCTGCCGCGAAGGGCGATGACTACACAGCGACGGTCAAGCTCGCCGACGAGGCACGCAAGTCGGGCGATTTCGATTCGGCCGTGCCCCTCTACGGACGCGCCCTGCAGGCCAATCCCAACGGCATCGAGGCCAAGCTCGGGCTCGGCCAGTCCTATCTGACGCTCGGCCTGCCCGACGAGGCGGCCGCCCTGTTTCGTGACGTGCTCGACAAGCGGGCCGGCGAGCAGACAGCCCGCCGCGGCCTTGCCATGGCGATGATCTCGATGGGCCAGGCCGACCTCGCCGAGCGCCAGCTCGAGGCGGCCCTGCAAGCCGATCCCCGCGACTATCGCACGCTCAACGCCTACGGCGTGGTGCTCGACATGTTGGGGCGACATGCCGAGGCTCAGGCGCGCTACCGCCAAGGTATCGATATCGCGCCCGACTTCGTGGCGCTGCGCTCCAACTACGGCCTGTCGCTGGCGATCTCCGGCCAGCCGCAGGAGGCGATCAACCAGCTGGTGCCCCTCATCGGCAGCCGCGGCGCCGACGGGCGCGTGCGCCAGAACCTCGCCTTCGCCTACGCCATGAACGGCGACCTCGAGGCCTGCCTGCAAGTCTCGCGCAAGGATCTCGACGAGGCGAGCGCCCAGCGGCAGCTGCAGTACTTCATGCAGCTGAGGGCGCTGCCCGTCGACTTGCGCAGTGCCGAGCTCCGACGCAATCCAAACTTCTTCCCGCAGTCAGCCGCGCGGGGCTAGAGTAGGTCGCGTAAGGGGGCGATGACCATGCGCGGACTTCGATACGGCACGTTTGCTTTCCTGGGCGGCCTCGCCGCGTTGACGATGATGGCGACGGCGGCGCCGGCGCAGACGCCGCGCAGCAGCGTCGACATGCAGACCAGCCAGCCCGTGCCGCAATTCCGCGACCCCAAGACCGGGCAGATCTGGACGCCGCTCAATGTCGGCCTGCAGAGCGGTCCGCCGACGCCGCAGGACCTCGCTTTCGATCCGCTCGGTCAGGCGGTCTACGTGAAGGGCGTGGTGACGCAGCGGCCGACCATCGTGCCGCTGTCGTCGGTGCCGATCACGGCCGGCCCGACGGTGCCGATCGTCAATATCGGCGACGCAACGCTCAGCGCCATTCCCGGCAAGCGCTGGCAGGTCGTGCTCTACCTGCAGAACAACAGCGCCAGCACCGTGGTGCCGCTGCTCAATTGCCGCTTCACCAACTCGGGCCGGCTCGTCGAGGAGACGCACGTGCTGGTGCCGGCGGTCGGCCCCGGCCTGCGCGTCGGCATGATCATCCATGGTCCCAAGGTCGAGTTGTTCGTCGACCGCGCCAATTGTGGCGTGAAGTCGCCGTAGGCGCTCCCGCTAACCCAGGACCGAATAGCCGCCGTCGACGGTGATGGCGGCGCCGGTCACGAAGTCCGATGCCGCCGCGGCGAGGAAGACCGCGATGCCGGCGAAATCCGACGGCTCGCCCCAGCGGCCGGCCGGCGTGCGCCTGAGCACGTTGTCGTGCAGGCCCTGGATCTGCTCGCGGGCGCGGCGGGTCAGCGCGGTGTCGATCCAGCCCGGCAGGATGGCGTTGACCTGGATGTTGTCCTTGGCCCAGGCGGTGGCCATCGCTTTGGTCATCTGCACCATGCCGCCCTTGCTCGCGGCGTAGGCGGTGGCGAAGGGCGCGCCGAAGATCGACATCATCGAGCCGATATTGATGATCTTGCCCACGCCGCCCTTCTTCATCTCGGGATAGGCGGCATGGCTGCACAGGAAGGCGCTGGTGAGGTTGCTGTCCATCACCGTGTGCCATTCGGCAAGCGTGTACTGGTCGGGCTGCTTGCGGATGTTCACGCCGGCATTGTTGACCAGGATGTCGAGGCGGCCGTGCGCCTTCATGGTGTCGGCCACCAGGGCGCGACAGGACTCTTCCTTCAGGACGTCGACCGGGAGGGCGCTCGCCTTGGCGCCGGCCTCCTGGATCTGCGCGACCGCCGCGCCATTCTTGGCGGCGTCACGGCCCGCGACGACGATGGTCGCGCCGGCGCGCGCCATGCCGAGCGCCATGCCGAGCCCGATGCCGCCGTTGCCGCCGGTGACCACGGCGACGCGGCCGGAAAGATCGAAAAGCTCCATGTCCAGGTTCCTCCCTCGCGGTCGGTCTGTATAGCGAACCACCGCAACCTCGAACAACGGCACTCGTTATTCACCTCGCATGGTTATTCGGGAGGGGACGCACCTCGAGCGTCCATCCCCAAAGCCGAGTTCGCGGTGCGCCGGCCGGGCTGACCGACGCGTTGCGAATGAGGGTGGCGGCGGTCGAAAGGCCGCCGCCATTCTTCTTTGTGCGGTGCGCGGGCACGTCCCCATCGCGGCGCGCGATGGGGAAGGGGAGCAACTCTGCTACGGCCCCGCCTTGGTCGGTGCGCCGTCCTCCTCGAGGTCGGGCAGGCCGAGCTTCTTCTGGGCTGACTTGACGTCGGCGAAGAGGCTGCGCTCGCCTTCGGTCATGCCCTCTTCAGTGGCAACCTGCAGCAGGCGCGCGTCGATCTCCCACTGCTTGAGGATCGCAGCCTTCTCGGTCTTTTCGAGGTCCTTGCACGCGACGACGTCGGCAGGATGTTTGAAGACACTGCTCGGATTGGTCAGTGCCTTCTTCTTGTCTTCGCTGGCAAGCATGTCGGTCTCCGTCTGGTGGAGACACGACAACGGCCGGCCGCGTGCCGGAGTTGCGATGGTGCTTGTGGGCCTAGACCTTCTTGCCGCCGGGCTTGCTGCTTGTGTCGCCCTTGCCACCCTCGGTCTTCGCCGCGTCGTGATCGATCAGGTTGAGAAGGTCGTTAGGCAGGGGCTCGCTCGCGATCTCGTCGTACATCGCGTGCAGTTGCTTCTGGAGCCACATGTCAAAGGGCCGCTCGGCGGGCATCTTGGCGGCCCTCCCAGATTTTCCATCTCCGGCTTTCAACCCCGCCTTGGAGACCGGAGCCGGCGATCGCCGCTTCTCGTCATGGGCCATGACGTTCTCCTCGGGGAATGCTGCCCATTCCTCCGGGTCCCGTCTGAGCCATTGATCTCTCCCCCACGAACTATCCATCACTATACCACAACCTCAAGCGACGTTCGGATGGGGATTACCGCGGCTGGTCGTGCTGGGCCTCGTCGGCGTCGCGATCGACGGTGACGTCGATATCGCTGGTCGGACGGGGCTTGGCTTCGCCCTCGAGCAGCAGGCGCTCGAGCGTATCGCGGGCGCGGCTGATGCGGCTCTTCACCGTGCCAACCGACACGCCGGTGTGCTGCGCGATCACCTCGTAGGGCAGACCCTCGAGGACCGCGAGCAGCAACGCCTCGCGCTGTGTCGGCGCGAGCTTGGCAAAGGCCGAGACGAACTCGCGCATCACCAGGCCGCTGTCCTGGTGCGCCGGATGCGACAGCGATTCGGCGATCGCCGTGTCGACCGGGACGGTCGGACGCTGCCGACGCAGGCCGGAAATGAATTCGTTGCGCTGGATGCGGAACAACCAGGCCGCCAGGTTGGTGCCCGGCTGGAAGCTGTGGCGCCCGGTCAGCGCTTTGATCACAGTGTCATGGACCAGGTCATCTGCCGCGTCACGATCACGCGTCAGCGACAGTGCGTAGATCCGAAGCCGCGGAAGGATCGCCTTCAGCTGCTCGTGGAAGTCGCGAATGTCGTTGCTCGTCTCGGTGGACATGAACCTCTCCAGCAATTCCGAACGCTCGACTAATGCTCAGTTATTAAAAAGGTTACACAGGCGGCCAAGCACGATCCCAAGCCATTGAAATTGCTGATCTTTTATCCGAGCTTTCCTGATAATTGCTTGCGCGCCCGTGAAACGCGCGCCTTGAGCGTGCCGACCGAGCAACCGCACAGCGCTGCCGCCTCCTCGTAGGAAAAGCCGCCGGCGCCGACCAGCACGAGCGCCTCGCGTGATTGCGGGCTGAGCTCGAACAGGGCCGACGACAATTCCTTGAGCGCGAGCGTGGCTTCGGGGTTGTCGACGGCCGTCAGCATCGGCGCCGTATCGCTGTCGATCGAGGTGGGACGCCGGCGCTGTGTGCGCAGATCCGAATAGAAGCGGTTGCGCATGATGGTGAACAGCCAACCTTTGAGGTTGGTGCCTGGTTCGAACTGATCCTGCTTGTCGAGCGCCGAGAGGATGGTGTTCTGCACGAGATCGTCGGCGGCTTCGCGCTCGCGACACAGGAAGCGCGAGAAGGCACGAAGATCTGGAAGCAACGCTACGATGTCGTCCCTAATCATCGAGCGCAGATCTCCCGCGACGAAAGTAATTTCTCGTTCGGCCGCCCCTTATGTGGGCAATCGCGTGCCGCGACGCAAAGGAAATCTGCCCGCGCCGGCGGCGGGGAGCGGGCAACCGCACCAGCACTGCCACGTTGAGCGGGCATCTCGCAGAACGAGGAATCCATCCATCGAGAGGAGAGGCAGATGAATTGGGATCGCGTTGAAGGCAACTGGAAGCAGCTCACCGGCAAGGTCAAGGAACAGTGGGGCAAGCTCACCGAGGACGACATCACCGTCATCAACGGCAAGCAGGATCAGCTCGTTGGCCGCATCCAGGAGCGCTACGGCATCGCCAAGGACGAGGCGCAGAAGCAGGTCGATAGCTGGATCAACCGGATGTAGGTCATCCACAGGTAGCGGTCAGGGAGGGAACCTTGTGCCGCATCCTGCGTTGTAACCGCGAAAATTGAGGAGGCTAGCCATGGGACGCGCAGCAGTGCTGTGGCTTCTGGGAGTACCGATCCCGGTGCTCCTGCTGATGTGGGTCCTGGGCTGGCTGCATTGAGGGCGCCAGCCGACCCCGAAGCAAGGAGAACGACCATGACGTTCAACGCATTGAAACTCGGCATGGCGATTGCCGGCCTCGGCTTGCTGACTGCAGCCTGCGGCGAGCGGCCGGTCGACCGCGCTCTCACGGGCGGCGCGATCGGCGCGGCGTCCGGCGCGGTGGT
>Ga0081539_10002221_pt1 | contig 28310 bp, 26 predicted proteins | sample TabmetS4T2R2_FD_71023 | JGI IMG/M metagenome (GOLD analysis project Ga0081539, IMG submission 71023) | Tabebuia heterophylla rhizosphere microbial communities from the University of Puerto Rico - S4T2R2 | ecosystem: Host-associated > Plants > Roots > Rhizosphere ... | reverse complement strand
GCTCGGCCTCACCACCATCCTGGTGACCCATGACCAGGACGAGGCGATGAGCGTCGCCGACCGCATCGCCGTCATGAACAAGGGCAAGGTCGAGCAGTTCGACGCGCCGGTCGCGATCTACGATCGGCCGAAGACCCTGTTCGTCAACGGCTTCATCGGCACGACCAACCTCCTGCCTGGCAAGGTCGCCGCGGTCGTGGGCGATACCGCCATGGTCGCCCTGGATGCCGGCGTCACGCTTCGTTTGCCGGCACCGCAGGGAATTGCGCCGGGGTCGCTCGTCGTCCTGTCGGTGCGTCCGGAGCAGCTGGTGCTGTCGCCCGTCGCGACTGCCGACAGCTGGGCGATCGAGCCTGGCCTCAGCCTGCCGCTCGGCTCCCAGCTCATCCACGAGGCGCGCAGCATCGACGGTGCGGCGATCAAGATCGTCGAGCCGCGGCGGCACATGCCTACCGAGGTGCCGCGTCGTTTCTGCGCCCTGGCGGCCGACGCCCGCCCTTCCCTTTTCCCGCGCTCAACGCCTTCAGCAACGGAGTAGCTCCATGACCTTCAATCGTCGAAGCCTGCTCGCCGGCGTCACCGCGCTGGGCGGCGCGTCGTTCCTGCCCACCATTGCCCACGCCAAGGGCCAGGTGATCGCTACGACCTATCCCGGCACCTGGGAAGACGCCTACCGCACCGTGGTCGCGCCGATGCTCAAGAAGAAGGACGACATCGACCTCGAGCTGGCGCCGCTGTTCGCCATGGACCAGATCGGCAAGGCCAAGGCCGCGCGCGGCGCGCCGCCGTTCGACGTCTTCGTGCTCGATCCCGGCCCGCGCATCGTCGGCATCGAAGGCGGCCTGTTCGAGAAGTTCGACGCCAAGAAGCTCGGCAACCTCGGCAAGCTGCCGGCGGGCTTCACCGACGATGTCGGCGTGCATGTCAGCGCCCAGGTCGTCGGCATCGCCTACAATCCCAAGAAGCTGCCGGCGCCGAAGGGCTGGGGCGACCTCCTGAAGGATCCCTGGGTGTCGCGGCTCGGCATCACCGGCTTCCAGACGACCTTCGGCACCTCCTCGCTGATCGAGCTTTCGAAGCTGTTCGGCGGCTCGCTGACCAACGTCGATCCCGCCCTGGTCGAGCTCAAGAAGGTGCTGCCCAAGATCGCCGCGGTCGGCCTGCCGGCGGCCATGCCCGGCCTGTTCCAGCAAGGCCAGTGCGACGTGATGTACACCAACACCCAGACGGTCGCGACGCTCAAGGGCAAGGGCGTCGACGTGGAGTTCGTCAAGCCCGAGTCGGGCGCCATCACCTTCTTCACGACCATGCACATCGCCAAGGGCACCGGCGATCTCGAGAACGCCTACAAGTATCTCGACCTGGTCATCGGCAAGGAGGCGCAGGAAGCGCTCACCAAGCCGCCCTACAACTTCCTGCCGGTCAACAAGGACGTGCCGCTGGCCGCCGACATGCCGATGAAGAGCCTCGACGAGATGGCAAGCTACGTCCAGCACGACTGGGCGAAGATCAACCCGCTGCGCGCCGCCTGGATCGAGAAGTTCAACAAGGAAATGGCGAAGTGAGAACGCTTCCTCCCCATCGCGGAGTCCGCGATGGGGAGGTGTCCGCGAAGCGGACGGAGGGGTCATGAGCATCAGTACTGTCGCCCATGACCCCTCCGGCCCCCCTTCCAAGAGGAATGGGGGCCACCTCCCCAGCGGAGCTGGGGAGGCACGCTTTTGGACAAAGCTCGCCGAATGGCAGCTCGCGCTGCCGCTGTCGCTCGCCTTCGCCGCGCTCTTCCTGGCGCCGCTGCTGCTGCTGGTCGCCACCAGCTTCTTCAACGACGACAAGATCACCGAACCGGGCTTCGCGAGCTGGGTGAAATTCTTCGGCGATCCCTTCAGCTACAAGGTCATCGCCGACACGCTGCTGCTCGGGCTCAAGACCGTGTGCGCCACGGTGATCGTCGGCTATCCGCTGGCGCTGGTCTTCATGGATCTGTCGCCGCGCCTGCAGAAGGTGCTGCTGTTCATCATCATCATGCCGATGCTGCTGTCGGTCGTGGTCCGCACCTTCGCCTGGATCGTGGTGCTGGGCCGCGAGGGCGTGGTCAACCAGGGCCTGATGTGGCTCGGTGTGATCTCCGAGCCGCTGCGGCTGCTGCAGACCGAGCTGGGGCTGGTGATCTCGCTGACCCAGATCGAGATGCCGCTGATGCTGCTGCCGCTGATCAGCGTGATGTCGCGGCTCGATCCCAACCTGCGCGACGCCTCGGCGGCGCTCGGCGCCTCGCGCTGGCGCACGCTGTTCACCGTCATCGTGCCGCTCTCCGCGCCCGGGCTGGTCGCCGGCTGCCTGCTGGTCTTCGCGAGCTCGACCACCGCCTTCATCTCGCAGACCGTGATCGGCGGCGTCCGCCTGATCTACCTGCCGCTGGTGATCTGGCAGCAGTCGCTGGTCGTCTACCACTGGCCGCTCGCGGCCGTGGCGTCGCTGTCGCTGGTCGTCTCGGTGCTCACCGTGATTGCCGCCCTGTCCTATCTCGGCCGGCGCTCCAGCCGGCATCTGCAGGGCTAGGGCGATGGGCCGGCGACAGAGCTTCCTCGACCTCTCCTACGCGATCGTGATCGGCGGCATCGCCGTCCTTGCCGTGCTGATCATCGTCTCGCCGGTGGTGATCGCCCTCATGACATCGTTCACCGAGGGTCGCTCGCTGAAGTTCCCGCCGACCGGCTTCTCCTTCGGCTGGTACGAGCAGCTGTTCGACGCCACCAAGTCGCGGCAGATCCATCGCGCCGCCGGCAACTCGCTGGAAGTGGCGGCGATGTCGACCCTGATCGGCGTCGTGCTGGCGACACTGGCGGCGCTCGGCATCGCGCGCAACCGCGCCCGCACCGCGCGAGTCGCCGACAACCTCTTCATGTCGCCGCTGGTCCTGCCCGGCATCGCCTTCGGCCTGGCGGCGCTGGTCTACTTCTCGACCCTGGGCTTCCGGCCCTCGCTCAACCTGATGATCGCGGGCCATCTCGTCGTCACCATGCCTTTCATCCTGCGCACCACGACGGCGAGCCTCTCGCAGCTCGACCCGGCGTTGCTCGATTCCTCGCAGAGCCTCGGCGCCTCGTGGTTCTACACCTTGCGGCGCGTCACCCTGCCGCTGATCTTTCCCGGCATCGCCGCCGGCGCGTTCCTGGCCTTCATGGCCTCGATCGACAACGTGCCGGTGTCGCTGTTCCTGTCCAACGCCCGCACCGACACCCTGCCGATCCGCATGTGGGGCATGATGGAATCCACTCTCGACGTGCGGGTCGCGGCGGTGTCGGGCGTCTTGATCGCCGCCGCCTTCGTGCTGATGCTGATCATGGAATGGACGGTGGGCCTCACCCGCCGCATGCGCGATTAGGGAGCGACCTATGGAGATCCATCCGCAACCCCTGACACAAGAGGCCTTCGCGCCGTTCGGCGACGTGATCGACGTACCGAACGAGCCGGGCCGCAAGTACTACGAGGATGCGCTGGGCAATCTGCGGACCAACGCGCACCCCAGCCTGTCGCTGAGCCTCAAGGCCGAGACGCCGGACCGCCCGCTCAAGGCCGCGCTGCTCGAGCGCCATGAATTCTCCTCCCAGACCTTCGTGCCGATCGATGTGGCGCGCTGGCTGATCGTCGTGGCGCCGCACGCCACGGCGGGCGGTCCCGACCTCGCGGGCGTGAAAGCCTTCATCGCCACCGGCAGGCAGGGCGTCACCTACAAGCCCAACACCTGGCATCACGGGCTTACCGTGCTCGACAAGCCCGGCCGCTTCGCCGTCTTCATGTGGCGCGACGGCGGCAAGGGCGACGAGGAGTTCGTGCCCGTCGCCCCCTTCACCATCCGCATTCCCTGATCCCGGGAGGCCTGCGATGCCGTACAAGCCGCGCCGCGATTTCGTGGGCTATGGCGCCAACATGCCCGATCCCAAGTGGCCCAATGGCGCGCGCCTCGCCGTCAATTTCGTCATGAACTACGAGGAAGGCTCCGAGCCCTCGGTCCAGGATGGCGAGGACCACAGCGACACCGGCCTCAGCGAAGCCCACGGCATGGGCCAGACCGTGAAGGGCCGCGACCTCGCCGCCGAGAGCTTGTTCGAGTACGGCAGCCGCATCGGCTTCTGGCGCCTGATGCGCCTCTTCGAGGAGCGCCAGCTGCCGATGACGGTCTATGGCTGCGGCCTCGCCTTCGAGCGCAATCCCGAGGCCTCGGCGGCGATCGCCACGGCCGGCCACGACATTTGCTCGCACGGCTGGCGCTGGATCAAGCACTACGAGCTCAGCAAGGCCGAGGAGCGCAAGCACATCAAGAAGGCCGTCGCCTCGACCAGGAAGATGATCGGCCGCCGCCCCGAGGGCTGGTACTGCCGCTACGGCCCCGGCGAGAACACGCGCCGCCTGGTCGTCGAGGAAGGCGGCTTCGAGTACGACAGCGACTACTACGGCGACGAGCTGCCGTTCTGGGTGAACGTCGATGGCAAGGGCCATCTCGTCGTGCCCTATTCGCTCACCACCAACGACGGCAAGTACATGGTGGGCATCGGCAACGCCGATCAGTGGTTCACCTTGCTGAAGGATTCCTTCGACATGCTCTACCGCGAGGGCAAGACCCAGCCGCGCATGATGTCGGTCGGCATGCACATGCGGGTGATCGGCCATCCCGGTCGCGCCGTCGGCCTGGAGCGGCTGCTCGACTACATGCAGAAGCACGACGGCGTGTGGATCACCAAGCGAGTCGAGATCGCCCGGCACTGGATCAAGACGCACCCGTATCCGGGCAAGGGGCTGAATGAACGGTAGCCTTCCCCCGCGAGCCCTCATGTTCCTCTCCCCCTAGCGGGGGAGAGGAGCGCTGCGCTACTTGAACGTCTGATGACCCGACCCGTAATCCTGGTGAGCGACTGGCGGACGACGGAAGCGGCGTTGCAAGCCGCGCGCACCAACGGCACGTCGCCTGTCCTGGTGACGCCCGAAGGCGCGGCATCCTTCTACGGCGCGGGCTATCTCGGCGCGTTGCAGGCGCGTGCCGAGAAGGAATTTCCCGACGTCGCGTTCGAGCTGATCGTCGATTGCGGCGACGCGCCCGGCCATGCGCTCGCCTGCCTGCGCTCGGGCGTGAAGCGGATCTCGATGAGCGAGCACAACGACAAGATCGCCGACATCGCCCGCCAGATGGGCGCCCGACTGGTAAGGAGACCGACATGAGCTGGCAGCCGACACGCGACCTTTTAGGCTATGGCGCCAACCCGCCCGACCCCAAGTGGCCGAACGGTGCGCGCCTCGCGGTGAACTTCGTGGTGAATTACGAGGAAGGTTCCGAACCGTCCGTGCAGGACGGCGAGGGCTACAGCGAGACCGGCCTTACCGAATCGTCGACCTCATCGCAGGGCCTCAAGGGCCGCGACCTCGCGGCCGAAGGCATGTTCGAGTTCGGCAGCCGCGTCGGCTTCTGGCGCATCATGCGCGCCTTCCAGGAGCGTGGCCTGCCGCTCACCGTGTTCGGCTGCGCCCTGGCGCTGGAGCGCAACAAGCCCGCCGCCGAGGCGATCCGGCAGTCGGGCTTCGACGTCTGCTGCCATGGCTGGCGCTGGGTGCGCCATTTCCAGCTCACCGAGGCCGAGGAGCGCGAGCACATCGCCAAGGCGGTGACGTCCCTGAAGCAGACCGTCGGCGAGGCGCCGGCCGGCTGGTATTGCCGCTACGGCCCCAGCGTCAACACGCGCCGGCTGCTGCTGGAGCACGGCGGCTTCACCTATGACAGCGACTATTATGGCGACGAGCTGCCGTTCTGGCAGACGGTCGAAGGCAAGCCGCACCTGATCGTGCCCTACTCGCTCACCAACAACGACGGCAAGTACGCCGCCGGCATGACCACCGCCGAGCAGTGGTTCACGCTCTGCCGCGACGCCTTCGACGTGCTCTACCAGGAGGGCGCCACGGCCCCGAAGATGATGTCGGTTGGATTGCACCAGCGCCTGATCGGCCATCCCGGCCGCACAGCGGGATTGTGGCGCCTGCTCGACTACATCCAGCAGCAGCAGGGCGTCTGGGTGACCCGCCGGATCGACATAGCGAACCACTGGAAAGCCACATACCCCTATCCGGGCAAGGGCTTGAACGAATAGCCCGCCGCCGCTATCACCGGCCGCTGTCTAATGGACCATGGAGCCCAGGCCGTGAAGATCACCCGCACCGTCAAGAAGATCCTCGACAACTACGAGAGCGATTGCCCCGGCACGAAGGCCAATCTCGCCCGCATCCTGATGCACGGCCGCCTCGGCGGCTCGGGCAAGATGGTGATCCTGCCGGTCGACCAGGGCTTTGAGCACGGCCCCGACCGCTCGTTTGCGCCCAACCCGGCCGCCTACGACCCGCACTATCATTACCAGCTCGCGATCGACGCCGGCCTGAACGCCTATGCCGCGCCGCTCGGGCCGCTCGAAGCCGGCGCCGACACCTTCGCCGGCGCCATCCCGACCATCCTCAAGCTCAACTCGGCGAACTCGCTGTCGACCAACAAGGACCAGGCCGTCACCGGTTCGGTGAACGACGCGCTGCGGCTCGGCTGCGCCGCGATCGGCTTCACGATCTATCCGGGCTCGGAAGACCAGTACGAGATGATGGAAGAGATTCGCGCCCTCGCTGAGGAAGCCAAGTCGGTCGGCCTCGCCGTCGTCATGTGGTCCTATCCGCGCGGCGGCAAGCTCGACAAGGCGGGCGAGACGGCGATGGACGTCTGCGCCTACGCCGCGCACATGGCGGCCCTGCTGGGCGCCCACATCATCAAGGTGAAGCCGCCGACCAACGTGCTTTGGCAGCCCGAGGCCAAAGCCGCCTTCGAGAAGGCCAACATCGACATCTCGACCCTGGCGGCGCGCATCAAGCACGTCATGCAGGCGACTTTCGCCGGCCGGCGCATCGTCGTGTTCTCGGGCGGCGAGGCCAAGGACCTCGAAGGCCTGTTCACCGAGATCCGCGGCCTGCGCGACGGCGGCGCCAACGGCTCGATCATCGGCCGCAACACCTTCCAGCGCCCGCGCGATCAGGCGCTCGACATGCTCGACAAGATCATCGGCATCTATCAGGGCAAGATGTAGATCAAGCGGATTTTAAAGGGTCTATATATCTCTTGGGTAACCTTCTGGGTACCCACTAGCTGTCGGGGGAAGCCTGCGCGCCTGCGAACTGCCCTAGCCCGAGCGTGGTCTGGTCTGCCCTCAATGGGCCTACGGGGGTGTGGGACGCGGTACGGCGAATCCGTACCGCTCCTACTCATCAGCCGAGCAAGTGGCCAAAAAGACCCCGCCGGTGTCGACGGGGCTACAGGCTATTGATTCGGAGATATTGATGAAGAGCTGCCCCGACATGGTGGGCCGGCTCAGCCGTCGCAGGGCACTCTGTGAGAAGGCACCCCGTTCAATCAGGCCGGCCGTGACTAAGACGAGGCCCGCCCTTGGGATAGAACTTCGAGGCTGCCTGCCACGACAGCGCTGACGCTAGACTGCTTTCGTGGGAATGACATCTCGGCCGCCAAAATGGATCAAGCGCAGCTCACGCGCCTAGTTGACGAGGCGCCAGCAGGCGGCGGTTGGCTGCACGAAATCAAGTTCGACGGTTACCGTATGCACGCCCGAATTGAAGGCGGCAATGCGAAGCTCCTGACGCGTACTGGCCTGGACTGGTCGCACCGGTATAGCCGCACGATCGACGCCCTTCGGTCCCTGAAGGTGAAGTCCGCCTACATCGACGGCGAGCTGTGCGCGCTCAATGCCGAAGGGGTGCCAGTCTTCAGTCGGCCGCAGGCGGCAATGGACGAAGGGCACACCGATCAACTCGTGTTCTTTGCCTTCGATCTTCTATTTCTGAACGGCGAGAGCATTGCTCATCGCTCCACCAGAAGCGCAAGGAGAAACCGACGATTGCTGAACTTTGTCACCGTCGAGGCGACGCATACTGTATTAGGCTGTTTCCCTCTTTCGCGCTTTCGGCATCGATCTTGTCTTTCTGCTTCGTCCCCGATCACTCTCTTACAAGACCTGGCACGAATTGCGGTGCCCGATGGAGAGACAGATGATCCTCAAAAAAGTGTCGATGCTTGCGGATTTCCTCGATCACATCGAGCGAGTCCAGTCTGACGGCATCCTCACTATCAAAGGGGCAGTAGGCGACGGCTTTCCGCCACGTTGCCCCAACCTGGCGGAGGACGTGAAGAAGATCCAAGCAGCCCTCAATCGGTTCTCTCCCCTCGAAGGTGGCCCCGCGGAAAAGCTCGTCGTCGACGGGATCGCGGGACGGCTGACCAAAGGAGCCATCCATCACTTCCAAGACAAGTTCGATATCAAATTCCACAGCAAGGAAGTGCATGACGGCATCGTTGATGTCGACGGCCCCACCATTGCTCGACTTCGGGCCGGCCCCGAAGTCCTGCTTCCGGACCCGTCCAACTTCTTTCTGAGCCAGATACCGCAGGTCATCGGCATCATCACAGCGGCCCAGGCCGCTCTGTCCCTGGCTCGCGCCCAACTCGATCTGCCAAACCCTCTCAACCGCGGAGTATCCGGCCTCGAAAAGCACTTCCATGCGAAAACGAACGCCGAGAAGCGGCAAACCATTCAATTTGCGCAAACGGTCTACCAGTCGATGCAGACAGCGATCGGCCACATACCGACCGGTCGCGTTCTCGCTGCCGACGAACCGCCAAAGACCGAAGTGCGCAGCTTCATGTTTAGTTTCACAGGCGGCTTCGACCTTCCGTTCGACCCTGTGACGAAGCGGGTTCCCCAGTGGGAAGGCCTGGACGTCGATCGCATCTACATCACGCCAAAGGCCCGGCTGCTGAACTCGGAACAGTTCCGCTACGCCATGATCCACGAGTTGGCGCACTTCGTGAGCGACACAAAGCACATACCGGCGATCGATGACTTCGCTTACTTCCACAGGCAGCGGGCGAAGTACGACGCGCTGAACAATTTCACGTCCACTCGCAACGCCGATTGCTATTCGCGCTTTGCCTTCGAGGCGATCGGACGGGGTGACCTGCAACTGTTCCCGTGAATGCCTGCCACGCATAGCGAGCAGGCGCCGAAACGGCTGGACGCGCCGGGCATACCGCTTGGCCCTCGAGACGGTTGCCTTCTGGCAGCCCGACGACATGCTGGATGTTGAGACCAGCGGCGGCCGCGAGCGCGCGCCGGTAGGCAGTTGGATCTGCCGGCAGGCGGACGGGAGCATCGTGGTTAGGGCTGCAAACGCCTTCTAGGACCCGAAGGCGCGGCTGCTTGCATGGCTCGGTGACGCGCATGGGCGATATGTCGTGACGCTCTGGGAGGTCGTATTGATCTGGGCGCTAGGCGCGGGCGCCGCCGTGACGTTGGTGACGTTGATCGCGCTCGCCATCATATTCTGGGTAAGCCGCAAGCTGCATCACAGGGCAAGATGTAGGTCGTCCCTCCCAGGGACGCGGAAGACGCCGCCCGATCGGGCCGGCGCCTTTCGTTTTTGTGCTGCATCAGTTGCGGCGCGCTTTCATCTCGCTCATCGCCTTGACGAAGGCGTCCGGCCCGATGGCCGATTCGCCGTGGAACGGATGGTCGGTGATGAACAGGATGCCGATGAAGGCGCCCAGCACCGACATCTGGGTGGCGAGCGCGAGGTTGCGGAAGGGCGTGCGCTCGATGACGCAGCTGGCGAGCACCAGTACCGCCATGGCGAAGACCACCACGCCCCAATAGATGCCGGGCAGCGCGATGTGCACCGCCTCGAGGCGGAGCGCGCGCGATTCCATGATCTGGTCGATCGACTTCATCATCTCGGTATAGAGCGTCGCCTGGCGGGCATTCGTGGGATTGATGGCGGTGATGGCCCGCGCCACCGGAGCGAAGGCCTGCATCGTGGGCTCGTGCTCCTTGTCATGGTGCATGGCTTCCCATTCCAGCGTCGCCACCGAGTTGGCGTAGGTCATCAGGTCGGGCCGGATCGCGGCGACCGACGGCTCGCCATAACGCGTCAGGATGCGATCGAGGTTGTTGATGTGCGCAGCTTCGGCCGCCACCAGGGCATCGACGTGACGCACGTTGGCCTGCGCCTGCGCGAGCGTGAAGGCGAGCGCAAAGCCCGACATGACGAACAACGTGCCCTGGATGCGCATGACGAATTCGGTGTTCTCGGGCGTCGGCGCCACGATGGGCAAGGATCGCATGATCAGCGGGATGACGACGATCAGGCCGCCCATCAGCACCGCGAATCCGATGACGATGACGGCGTCCGGCAACGAGTTGATCCAGTCGAGCATGGATGAAGCCTTTGCGATCCCAAGATGAAGCCATCGGCGGCCAACCCGCGCTGCGGGTTCGCCGCCGCAGGAAACTTGCGGTGAGACGACATGCGTCGCCGGCCCCAATCGCGACTGCGATCGGCGCCAGCGTCCAGCTGGTTGGAAGATCCCCCCAAGTACCCCCGCGGAAAAGCTAACGCGCGTCGGCTGAGCGATCAATTGATCGGCGACGCAAAGAGGTCTCGGTGCACACGCGCTGCACTGCAAATTGCCAACGCCGACCTCGCGCCGCAGTCAGCGCATCGGCCGAGGCCCGCCGCGATGTCGTGGCGGGCCTTTCTCGTGAAGTTCTAGTGCCGACGGGCTGCTGCCCGACGTCGCGCCGAGCAACGAGGTGCTGCAACGAGGAAGAGCTGCAGCGAACGGCTGTGGATCGGCAGCCACTCCTGTCCGGCGAATTGTTCATCCAAGTAGGCTGCGGTGATCTGGCCGCGGCTGCCACGAACGACGAACATCTCAGTCCCCTTTCGCGCCACATATGGACGATAGCGCGGGCGATACCGTGGACCGTTCTTGGGCTTTCAAATGTGACTTAGCGCACACCGACTTGGGCAACATTGTGTCCGCGGTTGACTGTCTATAGCTGTCGTCTCAGGAAGAACGTATGCCATCGGAACAGCGCACGGCGACGCATTGCCGGCTCTATCTCATCTCGCCCGAGCGCATCGAGCATCCGTCGATCTTTGCCGACGAGCTACGCGCGGCTCTCGACGGCGGCGACGTCGCGGCCTTCCAGCTTCGCCTGAAGGACGTCTCAGACGACGCCATCGTCCGCGCCGCCGACACGCTGCGGCCGGTCTGCCAGCAGCGCGACGTCGCCTTCATCATGAACGATCGGCCCGACCTCGCGGTGAAGCTCGACTGCGACGGCGTGCATGTCGGGCAGGACGACATGCCCTATGCGGAGGCGCGGCGCATCATCGGACCCGACCGCCAGGTCGGCGTCACCTGCAAGGCCTCGCGGCATCTCGCGATGGAAGCGGCCGAGGCTGGCGCCGACTACGTCGCGTTCGGCGCGTTCTTCCCCTCGGGCACCAAGGCCGTGACCACGCCGGCCGAGCTCGACATCCTGGAATGGTGGAGCGGGCTGATGGAAGTGCCATGCGTGGCGATCGGCGGCATCACCGCCGAGAACTGCCGCCCGGTGATCGCCGCGGGCGCCGATTTCCTGGCCGTCGCCGGCGGCGTCTGGAACCACAAGGACGGACCCGAAGCGGCGGTGCGCGCCTTCAACGCGATCTTTTCGGCGCACCGCTAGAGCGCGATGACTTTTGCTTCAGCCGTCGGCCCGGCTCCCGCAGCGAAGCGGTGCACGAGCCGGGCCGACGGCGCGATTCGAGCAAAAGTCATCGCGCTTTAGCGCCGTCGGCGCTGAGCAGCCCTTCCCGTTGCACGTACTTCGCGATCTCGCTCGCGATCAGCGCGTGGCCCGCCACGCCCGGGTGGCCGTCGCCGACGATATACGCGTTGGGACCATCTTCGCGCCGATTGCGCTCGAAGGCCGGGGTGAGGTCGAGGAAGCGGATGCCGTTGCCGACCTTGTCGATGATGCCGGGCAGCGCGGCCGGGGGACCATAGTAATTCGTCGGCAGGAACACCACGAGAAGCTGCGAGCCACTGGCCGTCGCCGCACGGTTCATCCGCTCCAGCAGGAACCGCACCGCTTCAACCTTCTTCGCATCGTTCGGTTCGCGCGATCGGCTCCAGGCGTAATACGCGCGGCCGAAGATCACGTCTGCGCCGTGCGTCAGCCAGCGCACCGGCGAGCGATCGTCGCCGCCGAGGTGCACCTGCAGGCGACGGACGCCGTCGCTGAACGGCAGGGCGATGTAGGGCTGGCCCGCGTCGTCCCAGGAGACGTGCGACACGTCGAGGCAGAACTCGTAGTAGGACGGCGCGCAGGGCCAGACATTGCGCTCGAAGTGGTGGGCGATGATGCCGTAGACCACCAGCCTCGGCCTGAGATCGAGATTGCGCTCGAGGATCTGCAACGACTGGGTGGTGCCATAGCTCGCCAGCGCGAAGTTGGTGACGCTGGCGCCGAGCTCCCGTCCCAGCCTGGCGGCATAGGAGTCCTGGTTGGCGAGCGCATAGGCCCAGGTGAAGGAATCGCCCACCGTCATGATGTCGTAGCGCGCGGCACTCTGCTGCCCCGGTCCATCGACCCTGGCGCCGCGGTTGTCGGTGTAGATGTCGAAGGCAAAGGCCGCCCGGTCGGCAATGGCCGGGTAGATGTGACGGGTGTGGCCGCTGGGACGAGCGACCACGCCGATTTCCGGATCGTAGATCACCGTGCCGTCGCCCACCGCGCTCATGTTGGGCGGCCAGACGGTCAGGTAGGCCGTCACCCAGATGCCGATCACAAGCGCGGCCACCGTCGAGGCCAGCGCCAGGCCGAGGCTCTTCACGCGCGTCCCTCGCCCCTTCACCGCACCGGCAGCCACAGCACGTCCTCGATATGCCTGGCGCCGGTGGCGAGCATCACGAGGCGATCGAACCCCAGGGCGATGCCCGAGCAGTCGGGCAGGCCATGATCGAGCGCTGCCAGAAAATCCTCGTCGACCGGCCAGCGCACGCCGTACAGCCGCTCCTTCTCGTCCATGTCGGCAGCCAGGCGGGCGCGCTGGATGTCGGGATCGGTGAGCTCGCCAAAGGCGTTGGCAAGCTCGACGCCGCAGACATAGAGCTCGAAGCGCTCGGCCACCCGCGGGTCGCCGGGCTTGGCGCGGGCCAGGGCAGCCATGGCGATCGGATACTCGCAGAGGATGGTCGGCCGGCCCATGCCGAGCTTGCCCTCGATGCGGTCGAACATGACGCGGAAGAAGACGTCGTCCCAGCTGTCGCCGTCGTGCATGACGATGCCGCCGGCGCGCGCCAGCTTCTCGGCGTGGCCGACCGTGGCGAACAGGTCGACACCGGCATGGCGCTGGAAGGCCTCCGCCACCGTCAGCCGCTCCGGCTCGGCCCGCGGATCGCAGCGATGCCCGCCCCAACGCAACTCGTTCGCGTCAGTCAGCGCCAGCAGCCTCTGGCAATCCTGCATGATCGCCTCGTAGCCCACACCGGCACGATACCATTCCAGCATGGTGAACTCAGGATGGTGCAGCGCCGACCCCTCGGCGTTGCGGAACACCCGGGCGAACTGGAACAGCCTTGGGACGCCGCCGGCCAAAAGCTTCTTCATGGCGAACTCGGGCGAGCTGTGCAGCCAGCGCTCGCGCTCCTCGCCGTCGGGCAACTCCCAGTCGGTGGCGAATCCCGACAGGTGGACTTCCGCTCCCGGCGCCTGCTGCAGGATCGGCGTCTCGACCTCGACGAAGCCCTCGTCGGCAAACCACTGGCGAATCGCCGCCTGCAGGCGTGCGCGTGCCTGCAGTGCAGGCAAACGCCGCTCGAGCTTGTCGGGACGCCACTCGGTCATCGGCCGACCATCGCATGCCGCGATTGTCGCGTGTAGGGTGACTGTATGACGCCCAAACAGATCGACGCTTTCTGCGGCAAGCTGCCCGCCGCCACCCGAACCGTGCAGTGGGAGGGCGTCGTCGTCTTCAAGGTCGGCGGCAAGATGTTCTGCCTGATCGCGCCCGAGGACCATTCGATCGGCCGCATCTCCTTCAAGTCGGCGCCCGAGCACTACGACGCGCTCAGCCGCTCGCCGGGCTTCCGGCCGGCACCCTATCTCGCGCGCGCCAAGTGGGTGTCGGTCGACAATCCCAAGGCGCTGACCGACCGCGAGATGAAGGCCTACATCGCGCGGGCGCACGCCGTGATCGCCGCGGCTCTGCCAAAGAAAAAGCAGGCCGAATTGGGCCTCTGAAGGCCCGGTTGCGGCCTCCGCCTGCCTTTGATACAAGCCCGCGCCGGCCTCGCACCGCTCCCGCGGACGAGGCCGAATTCCATTCATTCGACCTGCGGTAAGCCCATGAAAGTGCCCGTCAATTCCATCCGTGCCGGCAACGTCATCGAATACAACGGCAAGCTCTGGGTGGCGGCCAAGGTGCAGCATATCAGCCCCGGCAAGGGCGGCGCCTTCGTCGCCATCGAGGCCAAGGCCCTGCGCGAGGGCAACAAGCTGCAGGAGCGCTTCCGCTCGGGCGAGACCATCGAGCACGTCCATATCGACGAGCGCGAGTGCACTTACCTGTTCAAGGACGACAACGGCTTCACCTTCATGGACAAGGAGAACTACGAGCAGCTCACCGTGGGCGCCGACGTTCTCGATCCCGACCAGTCGCGCTGGCTGCAGGACGGCATGGAAGTGACCGTCTCGCTCTACGAGGGCACGCCGGTCGGCGTCGAGCTGCCGAAGAGCGTGGTGCTCGCCGTCACCGAGGCCGATGCCGTGGTGAAGGGCCAGACCGCCTCTTCGTCCTACAAGCCCGCCGTCGTCGAAGGCGGCATCAAGGTGATGGTGCCGCCGCACATTGCCGTTGGCACCAGGCTGGTGATCAACACCGAAGACGGCAGCTACATGGAACGCGCCAAGGATTGATCCCAGTGGCTCGCGCGCCCGATCAACCCGTCGCCCGCATCGGCCGCGCTCCGCTCAGCCCCGGCCGCGAACGTTCGGGTCCGCGCGAGCGCCGCTCGCTGGCGCCGCGTTCGGCCACCATCACGGTGATGATCCGCGCCGCCTTCGCCGCGGCCAAAAGCCTGAAGCGCGACTTCGGCGAGGTCGAGCACCTGCAGATCTCCGAGAAGGGCCCGGGCGACTTCGTCAGCCACGCCGACATCAAGGCCGAACGCACCGTGCGCGCCGAGCTTGCCCGCACGCGACCGGAGTACGGCTTCCTTGGCGAGGAAGGCGGCGAGACCAAGGGCGATGGCCGCAACCGCTGGATCGTCGATCCGCTCGACGGCACGACCAACTTCCTGCACGGCGTGCCGCACTTCGCCATCTCGATCGGGCTGGAGCGCGAGGGCGAGATCGTCGCCGGCGTGATCTACCAGCCCGTCTCCGACGAGCTGTTCTGGGCGGAGAAAGGCAACGGCGCCTTCATCGACACGCCCAACGCCCGCTCGCGGCGGCTGCGCGTATCGGGCCGCAAGGATCCGGCGCGCGCCCTGGTCGCGACCGGCATCCCCAACATCGGCAAGGACGGCCACCCCGACTATCACCGCCGGCTCGAGGCGGTGACCCGGCAGACCGCCGGCGTGAGGCGCTGGGGAGCTGCCTCGCTCGACTTCGCCTTCCTGGCGGCCGGCCGCTACGACGCGTTCTTCGAGTATGGCCTTGCGCCGTGGGATGTCGCCGCCGGCCTGCTGTTGGTGCGCGAAGCAGGCGGCGTGGTGAGCGACGTTTCCGGCAAGCCCTATGAGCTCGGCGGTCCGTCCGTGCTCGCCAGCAACTTCGGCCTGCACGAGCCGATGATCGGAATCCTGGCCAGTTAAGGGGAGCGCGGGCCTCCGGCCCGCTCATACTCGTCGTCTTCCGGAAGACGCCTTACAACGGCCAAACTCTCCACAGGATATGCGTTTCGGCGTCGTTCGACGGTGCCCGCTTGGTTGAGCGGGTGTCTGCCATTGGCTATTCTTGAGCGAAATTTTCGTTGAGGGGCAATTGGTTATGCCGTCGTCCTCGGTTGCCGCGCGCAGCCTTGCGCTTGCCGTGCTGGCCATCGGCGCAGCACCGGCCTTCGCGCAGGACATCGTCGTGCAGCCCGCACGGGTGCCTGTAGCCGGTGCGCCGGGGACATACGAGCGCAGCCTGCCCCCGCCGCCCCCCGGCCCGATCGAAAGCCGCATGGTGAGCATTCCCGCCGGGCCGTCCCCCGCGCCACCTGCGCCGTCCGTGACGGTCCCAGCCACGCCCCCGCCCGCCGCGACACTGGCGGCAACCACCCCCACCGTCGTTCCGTCCACACAGCCTGCCGGGCCGTTTGGCACGGTCGCCTTCATCGGCCGGACGGCCCTCTTGACCCCCGCCACCAAAGCCGAGCTCGACCAGATCGCCAAACGCATCGCCGACCAGAAGCTGCGCCACATCGAACTGCGCGCCTACGCCCCCGACATCGGACCTGACAGCCGCAAGATCGCGCTCGCACGCGCGCTGGTCGTGCGCAGTTACCTGATGGACAAGGGCGTCAAGTCGCGCATCGAGGTCGGCAGCTTCTCAGGCGATGGCGATTCCGTCGAAATCCTGGTGCCCAACACGTGATTGGCCGCACGTCGCTCGGCCGCCACATCTGACCGCATGAGCAGTCCGCTCCCCTATCTCGTCCGCATGCTGTTGTTCCTGGCGGCCGTCGCCGGGCTCGCCTACGTGCTGCACGAAGACCTGCTGCGCGTGTTCATGAACACGCCGATCCTGAACGGCGTGATCGTGGCGGTGCTGGTGATCGGCATCTTCTTCGTCATGCGCCAGGTCATCTCGCTGTGGCCCGAGGTCATGTGGCTGCGCCGCTTCCAGCATCGCGAGGAAGGCGCGCCGCCGCTCGACACGCATCCGCTGAACCTGCTGGCGCCGCTCGCCACCATGCTGGGCGAGCGCCAGGACCGGCTGCGGCTCTCGCCTACGGCCACGCGCGCGGTGCTCGACGGCATCGCCACGCGCCTCGACGAGCGGCGTGACCTCACGCGCTACCTGATCGGCCTGCTGATCTTCCTCGGCCTGCTCGGCACCTTCTGGGGCCTGCTGGAAACCATCAGCGCGGTGGCCGACGCCATCGGCCGGCTGCAGGTCAGCGGCGGCGACGCCATGACGATGTTCGCCAAGCTCAAGGAGAGCATCGAGGGGCCGCTCAAGGGCATGGCCACTGCCTTCGGCGCCTCGCTGTTCGGTCTGTCGGGCTCGCTGGTGCTGGGTTTCCTCGAATTGTCGGCCAGCCAGGCGCAGGGCCGCTTCCACATCGAGCTCGAGGAATGGCTGGCGACCGCCACCCGCCTGTCGAGCGGCGCGCAGATCGACGGCGAGCAGGGCGTATCGGCCTATGTCGAGGCGCTGCTCGAGCGCACCGCCGACGGCCTCGACGATCTCACCCGCACGCTGCGCCGCGCCGAGGAAGGCCGCGAGGCCACCGTCGCCGCCAGCGCCACCCTGGTCGAGCGCCTGGCGGCGCTGGCCGAGGCGATGCGCGGCCAGCAGACGCTGCTTGCCCGCATGGGTGAGCAGTCGATCGAGCTGCGCTCGGCCATCAATCGCCTGAGCGAGCGCGGCTCGTCCGACAACGACCGTGAGGCGCTGGCCCAGCACCAGCGCGCGATCGAGAGCCATCTTGGCCGCCTGGTCGAGGAGAATGCGCGCAGCCGCAGCGCCCTCAGCGACGAGCTGCGCGTCATGGTCGAGCGTCTCGCCGAACGCAGCTCGGACGAGGAGCGCGAAGCCCTCTTGGCGCATCAGCGCGCCATCGAGGGCCACCTCGCCCGCCTGGTCGACGAGAACGTGCGCGGCCGCACGGCGCTCGCCGACGAACTGCGCGGCGAGTTCCGCCTGCTCGCCCGCACCGTCGCCTCGGCGACGCGCGGCGCGGTGCATCCGCCGGGCGACGGCTAGGCGATGGCCGCCGCTTCCCGCCGCCGCGGCGGCGCCCCCGACTACACCTGGCCGGGCTATGTCGATGCGCTGACGACGCTCCTCATGGTGCTGATCTTCCTGCTGACCTTGTTCAGCGTGGCGCAGTTCACCTTGTCCAATGCGCTCAGCAGCCGCGACAGCGCCATCGACCAGCTCAGCCGCCAGATCGGCGACCTCGCCAATCAGCTGTCGATCGAGAAGCGCGCCGGCCAGAGCCTGCAGAAGGATCTGGAGCAGCTCACCCTGCAGCTCGGCCAGATGCGCGCCGAGCGCGACAAGCTCGGCGGCGAGTTGGCGGCCGAGCGCCGCTCGTCGGATGCGCTGAAGGTCGAGCGCGACCAGCTCACCGAGCGCCTGACTTCGATGCTGGCCGAGCGCGACAAGCTCGCCGCCGCCATACAGAGCGCCGCCAAGGAGTCCGAGGCCAAGGCCGCCGACCTGCAGAAGGAGATCGAGCGCCAGCGCCTGGAGCTGACGCGTCTCGCCGCGTCGCTGGCCGCCGCCAACAACGAGAAGGGCAAGCTCTTTACCGACCTCACCGAGGAGCAGAAGCTGTCAGCCGAGCAGAAGGCCGCCGTGGTGCGCATGACCGCCGAGCTGGCGGGGCTCAAGTCCGAGCTCGGCCGCCTCAATGCCGCGCTCGATGCCTCGGAAGCCAAGTCCAAGGACCAGCAGGCGCAGATCGTCGATCTCGGCCAGAAGCTCAATCGTGCGCTCGCCAGCAAGGTCGAGGAGCTGGCGCGCTACCGCTCGGAGTTCTTCGGCAAGCTGCGCGAAGCGCTGGCCGGCCAGCGCGACGTCCAGATCGTGGGCGACCGCTTCGTCTTCCAGTCCGAGGTGCTGTTCCCCTCGGGTTCGGCGCAGCTTCAGCCGGCCGGCGAGAAGCAGCTCGCCGAGGTCGCCCAGCGGCTGATCGAGATCGCCTCGCGCATCCCCAAGGACATCAACTGGGTGCTGCAGGTCGACGGCCACACCGACGACAAGCCGATCCGCAACGTCATCTTCCCGTCGAACTGGGAGCTGTCGGCCGGGCGCGCCATCGCCGTGGTGAAATTCCTGCACAGCCAGGGCATCCCCAACGAGCGGCTGGTGGCGGCGGGCTACGGCGAATACCAGCCCCTCTCCGCCATCGACAGCGCCCGCAATCGCCGGATCGAGCTCAAGCTCACCAGCCGCTAGCCCCGCGATGATATGAGGTCGACTCATTGCCGGGAACGCGGCACTCCAGTGCCGCTCATGGGGTGTTGCAGCGGCAAGGAAGAGCGCCACTTACCACGGAGTCTACTCCGTCTCTAGTGGCGCGCTCCCGGCAATGAGTCGACCCGATATCATCATGCTCTCGTCTAGGCCGCGACCTCACCTCGGGCGATGGCAGCGGCCTGCTCGACGCTCACGCTCCTGCCGAGGGGATCGGCGTGCCGGTGCGCCAGCCGCCACTCCGCTCCGACGCGGCGATAGACCAGCGTGACGCGCAGCGCCCAGTCCTGAAGCGGGACATCGCCGACCTCGACACGGCAGCGTTCGATGACCGCCAGCACGACCATGTCGGCCGTGGCCCAGGATTGGATGAGCTCCTGCTCCAGCGTCCCGTTCCTGAAGAACCGCTTCATCGCCTGCCAACGCGCCTCCGCTATCTGGCCGTGCGTCGGCGTGCCACCGAACGGCGACATCAGCGTGAAATCGTCGGTGAGCGGCACTGATGCGCGGTACTGGTCGACGTCCCCGCGCATCAGCGCGGCGTTGGCGTCCGCTGACCGCTGGATGAGCGCCGCCACCTCCTTGTCGGAGACCGTCATGGCTTCACCAGGCTGTGCAAGGGCTGGAAGGAAAGTTTCGGCCGGATGCCGTCCGGCAGATGCGGCGCGACGTGGTTGGCGAAGAACTGCGTCGCGTCCTCGCGCGAGGCCCACAGTTCGACGATCCGCCAGCCGGCGTCCACCCGATGCGACGCATGCATGATGAAGCCGGGCGCCTGCCGCAGCGCATCGCCCACCGTCGCCAGCATGCCGTCGTAGCCTTGCGCCGACTGCCCGGCCACCTCGGCAACGATCATCACCGTCATATCCGCCTCCATTGATGGTCCATGGAATCGCAGATGCGGCGTGATGAACAAAGTGACATGATTTCAGGAATATGCTGAACAAAATTGATCTATCACGCGCCGACCTCAACCTCCTCGCGTTGTTCGAGGTCGTGCTGGAGGAGCGCCACGTGGGCCGCGCCGCGGATAGGCTGAGCCTGACGCCGTCGGCGGTCAGCCACGGGCTCGGCCGGCTCCGCCGCATGCTGAACGATCCCCTGTTCCTGCGAACGCCCAAGGGCGTGGTGCCGACGGCCCGGGCGTCCGAGCTGGCCAGGCCGATCGCCGAGGTGCTGGCCCGCGTGCGCAGCGTCATTGCGACCGCCGCGCCGTTCGACCCGGCGACCTCGACGCGCCGGTTCGCGATCGGCGCGCCCGACGGCATCTCGGCCGTCGTGCTGCACCCGCTTCTCGTCGCCCTCAGCCGGGCAGCGCCCCGCATCGACATCAGCGTGCGTCAGATCCTGCCGTCGCCGGCCCGCGTCTGGGAGACGGCGCTCGCCGATCTCGAGGCACGCGCCATGGATATCGCGATCATCCCGTCGGACGACATCCCGCCTCGCTTCGAGAAGCGTTTCGTCTACCAGGAAGACTTCGTCGTCGCCATGCGCAGGGGACACGCCTTCGCCGCCGATCCCACACTGAAACGATTCTGCGACATGCAGCACCTGGTGGTCTCGCACACCGGCGATCCTTACGGCTTTGTCGACCAGGCGCTGGCAAGCCGTGGCCTGACGCGGCGGATCGGGCTCACCGTCCCGAACTTCATGTTCGCCCTTGTCACCATCGCCGAGACCAACCTGATATCCGCCTTGCCGCGGCGCCTGGTCGCCATGAATGCCGGGCGTTTCGGAATCGTGGCGGTGGATGCCCCGCTGTCCCTGCCGACCTTCCGGGTGAATGCCGTCGCCCCCAAGGTGGCGATGATGGATGAGGGCCTGAGATGGCTCTTCGACGTGCTGGCGCGGGCTGAGATCGTGGTGCCGCCAAACCGCAAGCGCTCGGCTCCCCGGTAACGCCACTCTCGTACCGCCAAATCGTCGTAGAGCGCGCGCCTGCTGTTGGCGCCGAGGCGTCGCGTGGTTTGATGGAGCAGGCTCATGTCGACCGCACCCGTTCCCCACCAGGAGGACATGAGCCGGCTGCGCCAGCTCACCATGGGCTTTCGCATCAGCCAGATGATCCATGTGGCGGCGAATCTCGGACTCGCCGACCATCTGGCACGAAAGCCGCGCAATACGCGGCGCTCTTCGCAGCAGCTGGCCTCGAGATGGTGCGGGCGATTCCCACCCGTTCGCCGATCAGCCTGATCGAAGCCGTATCGGTGCCACGCAGAAACTGATCAGCCGCTGGGAGCGGCGCCCGGCCGCGGCCCCAGATGTCGTGGGTGGCTGCCGGTTGTTGCGCGATTTTGGGGCCAAGTGGCACGCAATAATGAAAGATCATGACTTGACTTATAAATAACTATAGTGCTATAAACGGCAATGTGCCGCACAGGCCTGCTCCTACAGCAGCCCCAGCCTTTTAAGCTCCGCCGCCATTTCCGGCGGCATGTCGGCGGTGTCGCCGTGGGACAGGTCGGGCGGCGCCCGGTCCGGCTCCAGGTAGCGCCAGCCCTGGAAGGCCTGGCACGCCCGCGGCGAGGTCGGGATGATCGTCCGCTTGACCTTGATGCGGCAGTATTTTTTGCCCTCGTCCCGGTCGATGTCCTCCTCGAAGCCGACCAGTTCCTGGCGGCACCGGATCACGCCGCGCACCACCCAGTAGAGCGAGCCGCCGGCCAGGAGCTCCTCGGAACGGCGCGGCGTGTTGCGGGTATAGACCCAGTGCGGCGAGCGTGGCGTCTGCCGGCGCTGCTTGCGCCGCGCCGCCTGGACCTTCTTCATGTGTGCGAGGTCGTCGACGCCGACGGCGAGCTTGATCAGATGCAACGACATCGTTCGCGCTTAGTACGCAATGGCCGGTCGGCTCAAGCGTCGCCTTTCCACAGCTCTCTCAAAAACCGTGATATGCGCGCCACAGGCTGGAAGATTCGCGAGCGGAGGTCCAGTCTCCACAGTGTTTGCACAATCTGCGGATTAGAGTTCGGTCGCTTTTGCGGGGGTTTTCATGAATCGGTCGACGCTGGCTGCTCTGGTCGTGGCTCTCATGCTGGGATCTGGGGTCGCAGGCTACTTGATCGGGAGGCCCGCCGACCGGGTCGACACACCACCGCGAACCGCCACCGTCACGCAACCGACACCGGCAGCCCCCGCGCCCGCTGCTCCCATCACGCCGGCCACGCGCGTGGCGGCACCGACCACGCCGGCCGCCCCTGCGCCGACCTCGACCGCGCCCGTTCCCCTGCCGCAGCCGGCCGCCGCGCCGGACGAGCCGTTCGCCTATCGCCGCTTCTCGCTCGACACCAGCCGCGCCGAGGGCGAGGCCTGCCTTGCCTTCAACAAGCCGCTGGCGACGACCAACGTCAACTATGCCGACTACGTCACGATTTCGCCCGAGGTGAAGGCAGCCCTGCGCGTGATCGACGACAAGCTCTGCATCAGCGGCCTGGCCTACGGCGAGAACTACCAGGTCGCCCTGCGCACGGGCTTCCCGGGCCGTGACGGCGTCAAGCTTTCCGAGGAGAAGAACGTCGACGTGGCGCTGGGCGCCCGTCCCGCCGTCGTCACCCTGCCGGGCAGGGGCTTCATCCTGCCGCGCGGCAGCGCCGTCGGCCTGCCGATCACCACCATCAACGTTTCCAAGGTCGGTCTGGCCGTCTATCGCGTGAACGAGCGCGCCATCATGGGCTTCGCCCGCGACCGCTATGACGCCACCTACCCCGGCAGCCAGCCGGTGACCGAGACCTACTCGCTCTACAACTGGCTGAACGGCCGCAACGGCGCCCTGCAATGGAAGGGCACGATGGAAGTGCGCAACGTCACCAACCAGCCGGTGACGACCGCCTTCCCGGTCCGCGAGACCGTGCAGGACTGGAAGCCCGGCACCTACTTCGTCGTCGCCTGGAACGCCGCCCAGCCGCCGGCGACCAGCTATGAGGAGGAAGAGAGCCAGGGCGGCAACGGCTCGGCGACCGGCATGTGGGTGATGGACACCGACATCGCGCTCACGACCTTCTCGGGCGACGACGGCCTGAACGTGTTCGCCCGCTCGCTGCAGACGGCGATGCCGCTCGCCAACCTCGAAGTCGTCCTGCTGTCGCGCGGCAACGAGCCGATGGCCAAGCTGATGACCGACGAAGCCGGTCGCGTCCTGTTCGCCGCCGGCCTGTTGAAAGGCAAGGGCGCGGCGCGCGCCGGCGCCGTGATGGCCTCGAACGCCGCCACCCAGGATTTCAGTCGCCTCGAGCTCGGCAAGACGCCGTTCGACTTCTCCGACCGCGGCGTCACGGGCCGCGACCAGCCCGGACCGGTCGACGCCTTCCTCTACACCGAGCGTGGCGTCTATCGCCCCGGCGAGACCGTGCAGCTCATGGCGATGCTGCGCGACGCCTCGGCGGTGGCGCTTGCCAACATGCCGATCACGCTGATCGTGAAGCGCCCCGACGGCAGCGAGTTCACGCGCTTCACCCAGCCGGTCGCGGCGGGCGGCGTGTACCAGCCGATCGCGCTCCCGAAGTCGTCGCGCCGCGGACGCTGGTCGGTCGCGGCCCATGTCGACCCCAAGGCGCCGCCGGTCGGCACGGCGGAGTTCTCGGTCGAGGACTTCGTGCCCGAGAAGCTCAAGGTCGAGCTCACCACCAGCCAGCCGTTCGTGAAGCCGGGCCAGATCAACAACTTCGACATCCAGGCCGACTTCCTCTATGGCGCGCCGGGCAGCGGGCTCACCGTCGAGGCCGACATGCGCATCACCGTCGATGCGCAGCCCTTCCCCGCTTTCGCCCGCTACAGTTTCGGCTCGCATGACGAGCGCAAGGCGTTCGAACCGCCCTTCCTGACGCTCAAGGCGCCGGACACCGACGCCACGGGCAAGTCGCGCCTCGAATGGGGCGGCGACATCAAGGACACGTCCTTGCCGTTGCGCGCGCAGGTCCAGGTCCGTGTCTTCGAGCCGGGTGGCGGCCGCGCCACCAAGACCGACAAGACGCTGCCGATGCGCACCCGCGATACCTATATCGGCATCCGTCCGACCTTCGAGGGCCGCTACGCCCGCGAAGGCGCCGAGACCCAGTTCGACGTCGTGGCGGTCGACGCCACCGGCAAGCAGGTCGCGCGGCGCGGCATCGAGTACAAGGTCGAGCGCACCGACTGGTTCTACCAGTGGTACGAGGTCGACGGCCGCTGGCGCTGGCAGTCGGTCGCCAACCCGCGGCTGGTGGCGGCCGACACCGTGTCGCTGCCCGCCGACCAGCCGGCGCGGCTCAGCTTGACGCTGAGCTGGGGTGCCCACCGGCTCACGGTCATCGACCGCGAGAACAACACCTCCAGCACGACGCAGTTCTATGTCGGCTGGTACGGCGGCTCGGACAGCGACGAGGAGACGCCCGACACGCTGCGCGTGGCCAGCGACAAGGAAAACTACACGCCGGGCGAGACCGCGCGCGTGCGCATCGAGGCGCCGTTCGCGGGCCAGGCGATGCTCGCCATCGCCACCGACCGCGTGATCAGCACGCGCAACGTCGAGGTGCCGGCCGGCGGCACGACCATCGAGGTGCCGGTCTCCGCCGATTGGGGTCCCGGCGCCTACGCGCTGGTGACGGCGTGGCGGCCGCTCGACAAGCCGGCTGATCGCACGCCGACGCGCGCCATCGGCCTCACCTGGCTGGGGCTCGATCCGAAGCTGCGCACGCTCGCCGTCCAGATCGGCACGCCCGAGAAGATCACGCCGCGCCAGCGCATCGAGGTGCCGATCAAGGTCGGCAACCTCCAGGGCGAGGAAGCCTTCGTGACCCTGGCGGCGGTCGACGAGGGCATCCTGCAGCTCACGCGCTTCAAGACGCCAAATCCCGCCGACTACTACTTCGGCAAGCGCCGGCTCGGTGTTGCCATGCGCGACGACTACGGGCGCCTGCTCGAAACCCGCGCCGACGATCTCGGGCGCATCCGGGTCGGCGGCGATGCCGGCGACATCGGCGGCCTCGACATCGTGCCGACACGCACCGTCGCGCTGTTCAGCGGACCGGTGAAGCTCGATGCCCAGGGCGAGGCCAAGATCGCGATCGACGTGCCCGACTTCATCGGCCAGCTCAGGCTGATGGCGGTGGCCTACGCCAAGAGTCGCACCGGGTCGGTCGACCAGCGCCTCTACGTGCGTGACGCGGTCAGCGCCGACGTGGTCCTGCCGCGCTTCCTCGCACCCAACGACCGGGGCCGGCTCGCCCTGTCGCTCCACAACATCGATGGCCAGGCCGGCGACTATCGCCTGGTCGTCCAGGCGACGGGTTCGGTGTCGCTCGACCGGCCGGTCGCCGAGACGCGGCGGCTGGCCGCGGGCCAGCGCGAGCTCCTGATCTGGCCGCTGGTCGCCGCCAACGAGGCCGGCTTCGGCAAGGTCGCGGTCGAGGTCTCGGGCCCCGGCAATTTCGCGGTCCGCCGCGAATGGGACATCCAGGTGCGCGCGGCGCAGACGCCGAGCGCCGTCGACACGGTCAGCCAGCTCGCGCCGGGTCGCGAGCTCACCCTCGACCGCAACGTCACGGCGACCTTCGCGCCCGGCACCGCCCAGGTCGGCGTGTCGCTGACGCGCATTCCCGGCATCGACGTCGCGGCCCTGCTGCGGGCGCTCGACAAGTACCCGTACGGCTGCATCGAGCAGACGACCAGCCGCGCCCTGCCGTTGCTCTACTACAACGACGTGGCGCTGCTGGGTTACGGGCCGGCCGATCCGCGCATCGGCGATCGCGTGCAGGAGGCGGTCTATCGCATCGTCGACATGCAGCTGCCCGACGGCTCGTTCGGCATGTGGGGGCCGTTCTCGCCCGCCGCCGAATGGCTGCAGGGCTATGCCCTCGACTTCCTGCTGCGCGCCCGCGACCAGCAGATGGCGGTGCCGTCGGCCTCGCTGCAACGCGGCCTGACGTGGCTCAACCGCACGGCGGACAAGTTCACGCCCAACGCCCAGGCCTACGCCTGGTACGTGCTGGCCAAGGCGGGCCTCGCCGATCCCGGCCGCATCCGCTACTTCCAGGACACGGACGCCGGCAAGATCAGCGACGGCCTGGCCTGGGCGCAGCTCGCGGCCGCGCTCAACCACGTGGCCGAGCCCGGCCGGGCGCGGCTCGCCTTCGCCAAGGCGCGCGAGACGGTGAACGACTACGACCGCCGTGAGTATTACGGCTCGCCGCTGCGCAACCGCGCCGCCCTGCTGGCGCTGGCGGCCGAGGCCGGCGGCCGCGAAGGCTTCACCCAGGTCGCGGCGCTGGTCGGCGCCCGGCTGACCGCCAACGCCGACTACACGACGACCCAGGAACAGGCCTGGCTGGTCATGGCGGCGCACGCCATGGCCGGCGGCGCCGGCGAGCTCGCCTACTCGCTCGACGGCGAACAGAAGAAGGCGACGCGCGATCCGGTGGTGATCAACCCCGATCGCGCCGCCATCCAGCGTGGCGTGCGCCTTAAGAACGAGGGCGACAACCCGGTGTGGATGCAGGTCACCGCACGCGGCGTGCCGATCGAGCCGCAGCCTGCCGCCAGCCAGGGGCTCAACGTGCAGCGCGAGTTCCTGACGCTCGACGGGCGGCCGGCCAATCTGCGGGCGCTGCGCCAGAACGATCGGGTGATCGTGTCGATCAGCGGACGCAACCTCGACGGCAACTACCACGAAGTGGCGCTGCTCGACCTGCTGCCCGCCGGCTTCGAGATCGAGACGGTGCTGACCGAGGACAAGGCCAAGCCGTTCGGCTTCCTGGGCAGGCTCAGCGACACCCGCATCGCCGAGGGGCGCGATGACCGCTTCTTCGCCTCGCTCAATCTCGGCCGGCGGACCTACCGCTCGTGGTGGGATTCCGACGAGGATGTGAAGCGGGCGCTCGGCTCGTTCCACGTCGCCTACATCGTGCGCGCCGTCACGCCGGGCACCTTCGCCCTGCCGGCAGTGAACGTCTCGGACATGTACGCTCCGCGCATCTATGCAAGGAGCACGATGGGCCGCGTCGAGATCGCGCCGCGCTAACATGATGTGCCGAGAGCGCGCACTCATCCCTCCCCGCGCTTCGCGCGGGGAGGTGTCCGCGAAGCGGACGGAGCAACTGTGTCGTGAGTAGCCCGGTGATCGGCCAGGCTCAAGGCTGGCGCTGCGCGCCCCCGCCTTCGGCGGCTGCGGCCTTGACCCTGTCCGCTCACCGGTCTGATTGGCCATCAGGCCGTCGACGCGGAGCGCCGCCGGGGCAGTCAGGCGAGAGCATGTTTGGTCGGATCCCATTTCTCCCCTCGGGCCAGCATGGTGTTGAGGATGCCGATCAGCTTGCGCAAGCAGGCCATGAGGGCGACCTTGGGCTGCTTGCCTCTGGCCACAAGCCGTTGGTAGTGGGCCTTGAGCACCGGATTGTACCTGGTCGCGGCGCCGACAATCGGCATGTACAACAGATTGCGCAGCTTTCGGCGGCCGCCTTGGATGTAGCGTCGGCCGTGGTGCTTGCCGCTATCGGCGTCGAAGGGCGCTACACCGAGCAGCGCGGCGGCGGCCTGACGATCGACGCGGCCAAGCTCGGGCAGGAAGGCAACGATCCCGGCTGTGCTGACGTCGCCCAGGCCGGGAACGCTCTGGATGATCTCGGCCCGCTCGGCGAACTGTGGGCTGCTGTCGAGCAGGGCGGCGATGGCGTCATCGAGCTTGTCGAGCTGAGCGGTGATAGCCTTCAGCACGGCCTGATGGACCTTCTGCACAAGCTTCGGATGCTCATGCTCGCCCCAGTTTGCGATGTGGCCCTGCACGCGCGTCAGCGCCTGATGGGCGGCGACCAGTTGCTCGAGCTGTTCGCGCTGCTCGTCCTGCGGCCTGCCGGTCAGGTCGTCGAACACCTCAGCGAACCAGGCGATCATCTGCGCATCGATCGGGTCATTCTTGGCCAGCTGTCCGGCCGACCTGGCGAAGTGGCGCACCCGCTTGGGATCGACGATCACCACCTCCAGGCCGGCCCTTGCCAAGAACTTCCGGCAACCGATCTCGTAACCGCCGGTGGCCTCCATCACCGCCTTTCGCACAGCGTGAGCGGTGAGCCACTTCAAAAGCTCCTGCCGGCCTTTGGCGGTGTTGCCAAACTTCGCCGTCACACCGGCCGATCGAATCGCCGCATCAAGCGTGCCCTTGGAGACGTCGATGCCGACAACGGTTCGTGTTTGTGTCATCCTCCAGCTCCCTTCCTTGCTCGGTGCGGGCTCAAGGCCCGTGCAACTGTTCGGGTTAAAGGAAGACATCGGCCGGTCCCTCGC
>Ga0081539_10002219_pt1 | contig 28319 bp, 19 predicted proteins | sample TabmetS4T2R2_FD_71023 | JGI IMG/M metagenome (GOLD analysis project Ga0081539, IMG submission 71023) | Tabebuia heterophylla rhizosphere microbial communities from the University of Puerto Rico - S4T2R2 | ecosystem: Host-associated > Plants > Roots > Rhizosphere ... | reverse complement strand
CCGCGCCGGTCGACCAGCGATGCGCCGTGCGGATTCGCGTCGAGACGTTCATCAAAGAGACGATCACGCAGTGCGCGATGGACCTCTATGCCGGCAACGTGTGGCTGCTGCGGGCACGGGCCGACAAGGCTCGCAAGGTCGATCCCGGTGTCTACGACGTCTACTTCCGGATTCCGGGCGACTTCCTCGCCCAGACCACGTATACGGCAAGCGTGAGCCTGGCGCTGCGACGCAAGAACGACGAGCGCGACTACCCGCTGGTCAAGTACAAGGCGCTCAAGTTCATGGCCTACACGGGTGAAGGGGCGGTCGAACGCACGAGCAAACGGACGGCACTCCTCGCGCCGCGCCTCAACTGGGACATCGAACCGTTCGCGGTCAGAACCGACGCGGATGCCGAGCCGGCGAGCGACACCGCGGCGGGCGATGCCATCCCGGACACGGCGGTGGCTGCTGAGCCGTCGATGAAGGCCCAGCCCTGATGTTTGCCGACGTCAAACGGTGGTTCGTGTGGGGTCGCGAGGAGCAGAGCGCCAGCCGGCATTACAAGTGGATCATCGAGCCGGTCGGTGAAGGCTTCCTCGCGCGCGTCCAGGAGTTCTGGCGCTATCGACGCATCCTCTGGTTCCTGTCGGTCCAGCAGATCAAGGGCAGCTATCAGGGATACACGCTCGGGATCGGATGGCTGTTTCTACGCCCGCTGCTGCCGATTCTCATCAGCACGTTCATCTTCGGCAATCTGCTGAACGTTCCTTCGGACGGGCTTCCGTACTTCCTGTTCTTCCTGGCGGGTCAGGCGTCGTGGCATGTCTTCGAGCGCTCGCTGCTCATGGTCACGCGCAGCCTGTATCAGGGGCAGGGGATGCTGAAGAAGGTGTACTTCCCGAGAATCATGGCGCCGATCTCGTCGATGGCGATTACCGTCGTCTGGTTCGGCACGTTCACGGGACTGCTGATCCTGGCGGCGTTCTATTACCTGTTCAAGGACGGCGTCTGGTACATCAGCCTCGGGCCGCGGCTGCTGATCGCGCCGCTGTGCGTGTTCGCCAGTCTCGTGCTGTCACTGGGGATCGGGTTGTTCACGTCGGTGTTGCAGCTTCGCTTCCGCGAGATGCGCTACACCATCCGCTACTTCACACGGTTCTGGTCGTATCTCACCCCGGTGATCTATCCGATGTCGCTGGTGCCGCCGGAGCATCGCTGGCTCATTTATCTCAATCCGATGGCGCCGCTGGTTGAGGCGTTCAAGTGGTCGCTCTTTGGCGTCGGCACCTTCCCGGTGATTCCGCTGCTTTCCGCGCTTGCGGTCATTGCGGTCGTCCTGCTGGCCGGCATCTGGTACTTCAGCCGGATGGAGGCGTCGGCAGTCGACCGGATGTGAGTCAGGCACGTCCGCCACGTTGACAGATCGCCGGAAATCCTAGAGAATTTCCCATCGTTCACGGAGTGAACATCGTGTTCATCCGCTGAACGTTCGCTCCCCAGCCACCGGCGCGGCCCTTTCCACGCTCGAATGTGAGTGACAGGCCGAAGGTCTGTCCGCTCGCGCCCTCTCGCCCCCACACCAGGCCAATGGACGTCGAATCGCGCCGCGATCTGCAGCTCCTCGAAGCGCTGGAGCAGGAGTCGCGAGTGACGCAGCGTGCGCTCGCCACCAGGCTGGGGATCGCGCTCGGACTGACGAACCTCTACCTCAAGCGGCTGATCCGCAAGGGCTACGTGAAGTGCGTCACGGTGTCGCCGAACCGCCTGGTGTATTCGCTGACGCCGAAGGGCATGGCGCGCAAGGCGCGTCTCACCTACGAGTTCATGAAGTACTCGCTCGACTTCTATCGCGATGCGCGCCAGCACCTGCGCCGCAGCCTCGCGCAGGCGGTGGCGCAGCAGGCCCGTGTGGCGATCTACGGCACCGGCGACGCGGCGGAGCTCGTGTTCCTGCTGCTGCGCGACATGGGGCTCGAACTGGTCGCGATCTTCGGCCCGGAACGCAATGGCCAGTTCCTCGGGCTGCCTGTACAGCCGATCGCCGAGCACGATCTCGTCGTGTACGACGTGATCATCGTGTCGGTGCTGGAGCGACCCGCCGGCACCGCAAAGCTGCTCGCCCAGTCGGGCGTCCCCACTCATAAAGTGCTGATGCTGCGACCCGACTGGCCCGCGCCGCAGAACGGCAATGCGAAGCACGGCGACGGCGATGGGCCGCCTGAAGGCGGCCCCCACAAATCAGTTGGAGGACCCGACACCCGGTAGCGCGCACCTTTCAGGTCCGCGTGACAAGCGCAATGGACACCGTGGAACACCAGACGGGCGACACCGATCGCCTGAAGAACCTCGAGGAAGCCGAGACGGCGGTGAAGCGCGCGCGCGAAGCGCTCACCGAGCTCGAGGATGCGTTGCGCGTCGGCGCAGCGCTGAAGCGCAGCCGCGAGTCGCTCAAGGATCTGCTGAACGCGTTGCGACTCGAAAAACGCTTCGTGCAGGCGCAGGGGCTTCAGGTACCGCTCGACGGCGTCACGGAACAGCGGCTGCGATCGATTGTTCCCGTCACACAGCCGATCATGCTCTGCTCGCAGGTCCAGCGATCGGGCGGCACGCTGCTGACGCGTCTGTTCGATGGTCACCCGGCGTGCTTCGCCCATCCCAGCGAGCTCAGATGGGGCCGCCTGCAGAAGCGTCTGTGGCCGCGTTGCGATCTGTCCGCCGCCGTCGTCCAGCGCGACGATGCACGCCAGCATCAGGGCTGGGACGACCTGCTGGCGCAGCTCGATGAGGGATGGCCGAAGCGATTTGCCAAGGACGGCTATCAGAAGTTCTCGAAGTGGACCGAGAAGGAGCATCCAGGCGAGCTGCGCAGCTATCCGTTCGTCTTCGACTCCGCGCTGCAGCGCCGCATCTTCAACGTCGTCCTGGAAGCGCAGACGCCACGGTCGCAGCGCGACGTGCTCAACGCGTACCTCACGTCCCTGTTCAACGCCTGGCTCGATTATCAGAACCTGTACCGCGCGCCCAAGCAGTGGGTCACGGCATTCCAGCCGCGCCTGATCATGGACGGCGAGAAGAGCCTCGAAGGTTTCTTCGCCGATTATCCCGACGGCCTGCTGGTCACGATCGTGCGCGAACCGGGAGCATGGCTCGCTTCGTTCAGCCGTCATGTCGGTGGTGGCAGCGTCGAGGAGCTGCTCGATCTGTGGCTCGAGTCGGCGCACGCCAGCCTCCGCGCACACACGGAGTATCCCGATCGGGTCGTCGTACTCATCTTCGAAGATCTCGTGCACAACACAGCGGCGGTGATGCGCGCGTTGGCCGAGCGGATGCACATCGCGTTCAGCGATTCACTGCTCGAACCGACCTACAACTCGATGCCGGTCCTCTCGGACAGCAGTCACGCGCTGGCGACGGGAATCGATCCGGCGGTGACCGGGCGCCATCACGGGACGTTGCCGGCGGCCGATCTCGACGCCGTGGCGCGCAGGGCCGCGCCCACATTCGACGAGATACGAGAACGCTTTGGGCGCCGCTGATCGCACCATCGTTGGCTCGGATCGGATGGCGTGTTTTCGATGACCGCCCGGCTCCTGCTGGCGCTCATAGCATCGCTCGTCGTGTCGGTCGCGGTCGTGCTGCAGACCGTTGTCGTGCCATTGCTGCCGCAACGGATTCATGTTCGCTGGTCCCTTGCGGTGAGCGACGATCGACGAGTCCGCCTCGAGCAGGAGCTTGCGCTCACGCAAGGTACGTATCGTGAGCAACGCACATGGAGCTATGTGCTGCGCGATCGCTCGCCGGGACATATCGAACGGATCATTCGTCACCCGTCGGTCGAAGACACGCATTACATCGACGTGGACGCGCTCACGCTGACACCTGACGACGGTGATCGGCCGGCATGGATGCAAGCGGTCGCGCGAAGCCCGCTGTTTCAACGGGCGGCGCCCTGGCTGCCGGCGATTGCGATCGTCGTCGGAGCCGCCGGTTTCATCGCGTTCTTGCCGCTCCTGCGGCAACCCGGTCGCTGGCTGCAGCGGCATGCCATCGCGGTTGGTCGCTCGGCACGAGTGCAGACCGCGCAGCTGACACATCGCTGCCGCGAGGTCGCGTTCACATCACGGCGCTGGCGCTCATCATGCTGATTTCGCTGGTGCTGCGCATCGACATCGTCTTCGGAGGGGGGCAGCGCTATTGGGGAGACGAAGCGCGTTACCTGGCGGCGCGTGACATCGCGGCCGGCCTTGGAGGCAGCGGGATAGGGATCGCGCTTCAACGAATGAGCAATGGGCAGCACCCGCTGTTCGCAGTCATCGCGGTCGTCCCGGCCTTCGCAGAACGCCTCATCGGAGAGGATTCGAGGATTCCGGGCATATTCGTCGCCGCGTTCTCCGTGCTGAACATCGGTTTGCTCGCGCTGATCGCGAAGCGATCCGGTGCTTCCGATACCGAGGCTGTGGCGGCAGCTGCGCTGCTCGCAGTGTCAGCCACGTTCTTTTACTACGCGCGCCATGTGTTGCCGTACGACGTGGCGATGTTCCTGGGCCTCGTGGCGCTCTATCTCGGTGTTGGTCGAACGACTCGGCCCCTGGCGTCAGTTGTGTGCGGTTCGTTTGCCGCGTGTGCGTTTCTCACCTATCTGGGCTACTGGACGTTGGGCGGAGCGGCCCTCGTGATCCATGTGCTCCGTGACGCCGACAGGTCGACGATGGTGTCGAGGGCGGTACTCGGGACGATCGGCCTCGTCGCGCCGATTCTTCTGCTCGTGGTCGCAACGAACCTTGCAGGCGGTCACCTGCTGGCGACCCTGTTCGACTTTTCGCGCACCATTGATCAAGGAGCATTCACGGAGGGCTGGCGCTTGCCATGGGAATACCTGTGGCACGCGGAACACCTGATCCTCATTCTTTGGCTGTGTGGAACGTTCTGGTGTCTGGCTCGCATTCGATCGACGCCGCTCTCGCCGACGGGGCGAGTGGGGCTGCTGGGTCTGGCATTCACATACGGCATGCTCGTGCTGTTCTCCAGCGTGCTGGACCGATTCGTCGTTTACGGGCGCCTGGCGCGGCAGATTGTTCCTTTCTTGTGCCTGACGACGGCAGCCGCGATGTACGAGATCCACCAACGTCTGCCGTCGAAGGTACAACTGTCCTGGATGGCGATGCTGGCAGTGCTGTGCGTTGCGCAAGCCGCCTTCAACTTCGCGACGCCTTTCCGCCAGGTGTTTCCGGCTGAAGGTCGATGACTGTCAGTCGACTGCCGCTGGTCGGTATTGCGGCGGCCACGGCGAGCATTCTGGTGCTCTCGACCGGATTCCAGATATACGACTCGAATTTCGTGGTCTTGTCGGAAACGCCCTCGATCTTGGCTGGCGATCACCCGTATCGCGACTTCTTCGAATGGGGTGGTCCGTTGGCGGCGTATCTCTCCGCGGGCATGCAGTGGCTCGTCGGGTACCGGCTGATCGGCGAGTTTCTCCTCGACTGGGTACTGATTACCGCCGGAGTGACCATCGCCTTCGCGCTCGGTACCCGCGTCTCGGGTTCGAGCGTCGCGACCGCGCTGGCGATGATTCCGGCACTCGTGACGCTTGCTTTTACGTCGGTCTACCACGCGACGAAGCTGTTCTTCATCCCGTTGGCGATCTGGCTCGCGTGGCGATATCTCGATGCGCCGACGGTGAAACGCAGTCTCTGGCTCGGGATCGCCACAGCCACAGCGTTTCTCGTACGGCACGACCACGGCCTCTACGTGGGGTTTGCGTCGCTGGCGGCATTCGTGCTGGCGCCGGTGTTTGGACGTGGCCTGCGCGGCTTGCGGTCCCTTGCCACCTGCGGCTCCGTCTATGTTGCCGCCATCGTCATCGTGACGGCGCCGTGGGCTGGTGTGGTCGCGCGAAGCGAGGGCCTGCGTGATTACGTTCAGGCGCGCGCCTCGAAGTACGAAGGGTCATTCGGCAGTGCGTATCGGGATTTGCACTGGTTCAGCGCGCTTCGTGAATTGGTCGTGCCACCGCCGCCGCCGCCGGCGCCGGGCATCGTCGGCTTCGGGTGGCGTTCAGACATCGACGTGCCTCGACAACAGCAACTCGAGCGGGAGTTCGTCTTGCAGCCGCTCGGACGTCACGATGAGATGGGTCGAGCGCTGTTCGCCGTTTCGAATGTCTACGACGTACGTCTTCTGAAGCTCGATTCATATATCAACGACGGTTGGGGCTTTCAGTGGCAGCGTCTGCGGGAGCTCGAACGCGGCACGCCACAACCGGCCCAGGCGGGGCGATGGATTGAACAAACGGTACTCATCGTTCCCGTTTTGTTGCTCGTCTCGATCGGGGCCACGCTGGCAACGGCGACTGGACGGTCGTCAGCTCACGCACCACACCTGATTCTCGCCACGGCGGTTCTTCTTGTCGTGAACGCCGCGGTGATTCGCGAACCGGGCTACGCCGCCGTCGTTGCTCCGCTGACCGCCTCGCTGAGCAGTCGATTTTTCGTTCGCTCGCCGGACTCGCGGACCGCTGACGTCTCGACGGCTCCGGCTCCGGAGCGGATGCCTCGTGCGGCCGTGTGGACCCGGCAGGCATTCGCCTGGGGCGTGCTGCTTCTGAGCACATACGCCGCAATCATGTGGTGGCCGGCGTCGCCGCTGTTCCATCCAATGCAAGCGATGCGCTCGTTCCGGCCGATCGGCGCCGCAGTGCTGGCTTCACCACCAATCGCGGAGAGCTCTTCACAGCTGTTTCGGTACTTGAACGAGTGCACGGTACCCGGCGACCGGTTGGTGGTCACGGGTTCGACACCGTTCAACGTGACCTACTTCACACAGCGACCGATGGCAGGCGGCCATCTGTACTGGCACTCCGGCTGGCGTTCCGATCCTCGGCGCGAAGAAGAGTCGCTGACGCTGCTGCGACGACAATCGGTGCCGTTCGCCGTGTCGACACACGATCCCGTTCTCGACGACTTCAAAATGTACCCGCGCATTCGTCAGTACCTGATCGCGAACTACAAGGAAGTCGATGGCAGTCACGGCACAGTGCTCGCCGACATCAGACGGCATGCCGTTCGAACGTTCGGTCCCGATCGGATGCCGTGTTTTCGATGACGGCGACGGTGACTTCCTGCGCTGATCGCTGCCTAGGGGACTAGCGGAAGCAGGGGAATCCGACGGCACCAAATCGCGATGTCGCCTGGAGGTGGCGATCGACGAGCAGCAGTCCGCCGCTGCCAGGCACCTCGACGTAGTTGGCGACCAGATACTCGCGAATGTGCGGATACAGCGTGAAGTCCTGCAGCACCGGGTCGGTCGTCGAGATCGCGAACGGGGGGCGATGATTGCGGAGCAGGGCCAGCGATTGGGCTTCGTGCGCCGCGTCGGCACGCCAGCGCTGATGCCAGTACACGTGACCGCCTGCGATCCGTCGTTCGGTGTAGTAGCCGACCTGAAAAGGCGTCGAGCCGGTGACGAGGATTCGATCGCGGGGTCGTGTGCAGTCGTGCACGTAGCGCAGCATGATCGCCAGCTTGTCGCCGGGGTCGGTTCGCGCGAACGTCGGCAGGTCGACCCGCAGCGCCTCCTGACGCGGGATGTAGCCGTCGATGGCCGGCACGTCGAACAGCGCGTGTCCGTCGGCGCGCAGCCGGCGCAGCGCCTGGCGCGGCCGCAGCAGCTCCGACTCGCGGACCCAGCCGAGCGCGGTGATAGTCGTGATGATCAGCACGACGATGGCGAGGCCGCGCGCCAGAATGCGCGGAGCACGGTGGACCCAGCTCGCACTGGCCAGGTTGGCAACGTCGCGCGGGAGACGCCGTGGAGGACCGGACACGAGACGGGCGGCCAGTGCTGCTGTGATCGGTGTGACGACGACGAAGTAGGACGGCTGGCGGAGCGCGGGAGTTTCGAGGATGAGGAGAAAAAGCGCCGCGACGACCATGTGCGGTGTGTCTCGCTCGATCGCGCCGTGGCGGCGACGCCACTGCAGGCCGCAGGCGACCAGCACGAGCGGCGGAACGAGCAGCGTCATCTGATACAGCCAGAGCTCGGTGTCGTCGTGGGTCGGCAGGCCGGAGCCCGAATCCGGATCGGGCTTCAGCGCGTGCGCCGGGCTGATCTTCAGCAGCGCCGCGTAGACAAATCGCTTGCCCGACTGATCCTCGAAGGCGGCTGCGCGCGACCGGATGTATTCCGGCAAGCCTTCGCTGCGGTGCACGAACACGGCCCACGGCGCGACGAGAACAACGGCCGTGACGCCGCACACGATCATTTCGGTGACGAAGGCGCGAAGCGATCTCGTACCGCGGGTGATCAGCCGTACGGTGACGAAGGCGCACAACGCGAGCGGCATCATGTACGCGCCGTGGTCGTGTCGAAAGAGGAACGCGACGGCGCCCAGCGCGCCGAGCGCGGCTGCGCGCCGGGCATCAGGTCGATCCAGGTAGCGCCACGCGACCCACACGGCCACCGTGTAGAGGAACACCTTCGGGTAGTGATACACGGCGGTTCCCGCGAGCAGCACGACGGCGAGCAGCATCGTGACAGCAGTTGCCGTCAGCGACTGCGACGTGCGCAGGGCGATCCGACACGCGATCGCAATGCTCGCCAGCATGAACAACCAGTCGGCAACGAATTCGCCGATCAGGCGGTGACCGCTGGCCAGCTGCCCCACGACCGAGACCACCGCCTGCATCGGCAGGCCCCAATCGAAGAAGTCGCGATACGGATGATCGCCCGCGAACAGCGCGGTCGCTTCCCACAGCGTGTGAAAGTTCGTGTCGAACAGCTGGGAGTCGACGGTGAGCACCAGCACGCATGCGGCAATGCCAAGAAGCGATGCAAGGAGCGCGTGCTCGCGACGTACGTGACGAGGCACACCCGTGCGTATCGAAGGCTCGACCGGGCCCAGGTCGACGGAGGACGAAACAGCCGGTTGGATAGGTGCCGCCTGGAAAAGGTCGCTCATTATACGCGATGAAAATCCTGTGGGTCATGCGGCACTCGGGGTACGTGCGCAACTTCGAGTCGGTGCTGCGCATGCTCTGCACGCGTGGACATCGTGTCTACCTCGCCTTTCAATCGAAGACGAAGTACGAGCAGCTCGATCCAACCGACATTGCCCGTCAACTGTCCGAGGCGTATCCAGCCTTCTCCTCCGGCGACATTCAGCTTCGCACCGATGGCTGGGGGCTGCTCGGTCGCGAGGTACGTCTCGGGCTCGACTATCTCCGCTACCTGCATCCCGAGTATGACGAGGCGCCGAAATTGCGCGAACGCGCCAGACGCGAAGCCCCGCCGTACGTGCTCGAACGCGCGGAGCGGGGCGCCTTGGCGAATGCTGCAGGCCGACGAGCGATCGCAGCCTGGCTGCGTACGATCGATCGCGCGATTCCGCGCGATGCGGAGATCGATGCGTTCCTGCGGAAGGCGCGGCCGGACGTGCTCGCCGTGACACCGCTCATCGAGCCGGGCTCACCGCAGGCGGAATATCTGCGGAGTGCGCGCGGCCTCGGCATTCGAACGGCCTTCTGCGTGGCGAGCTGGGACAACCTGACGAACAAGGGGCTGATTCATGGCCCCGTCGATCTCGTGGCCGTGTGGAACGACGCGATGAAGCGTGAAGCCGTCGACCTGCACGGCGTTCCACCGGAACGCGTGGCCGTCACCGGCGCGGCGGCGTTCGATCACTGGTTCGAGTGGCATCCGCGAGTCACACGCGACGAATTCTGCGCACGCGTGGGTCTGCCCGCCGATCGGCCATATCTCCTCTACGTGTGTTCCTCGAAGTTCGTCGCGCCGGAGGAAGTCCCGTTCATCCGCCACTGGGCAGAGCAGCTCCGCCACTCGGCCTCTCCGGTGCTGCGAGACGCTGGCATTCTGGTGCGGCCGCATCCACAGAACGCGGAGCAGTGGGAGCACGCGGATCTGCGCAACCTCGGCGTCGCGATCTGGCCACGCACCGGTGCGGCGCCGGTCGATGGCGATACCCGCGGCGATTATTTCGAGTCGCTGTATTACAGCGCCGCCGTGGTCGGCATCAACACGACCGCGGAGATCGAGGGCGCCATTCTCGGGCGCCCGGTCTATACGCTGCTTGCGCCGGAGTTTCGTGAGACGCAGGAAGGCACACTTCACTTTCACCATCTGCAGCGCGTGAACGGGGGGCTGCTGCACGTCGCCCGCAGTTTCGACGAGCACCTGGCTGATCTCGAGCCGGCGCTTCGCGATCCGCGCACGAGTGATGAGCAGTCGGCGCGCTTCGTGGACGCGTTCGTTCGGCCATACGGGCGCGACGTCGCGGCCACACCGAAGTTCGTCGAGGCGCTCGAAGCACTCGCAGCCGCGCCGGCGCCGGCTCCGGAGCGCGAACCGGCATGGGCGTCGCTGGTGCGACCACGCCTGGGGGCATGGAGAGCTCGGCTGGAGCAGCAGGCGCAATCCGAGCAGCAGGCGCGGGACGTGCGACAGGCGGCCAAGCTGGCGAGAGAAGGGCGACGAAAGGCGCGCGAGGCCGAGCAGCTGGCGCGTCTCGACGAGAAGATCGTGCGGGAGGAAGCGCGACGTGCCGACCGCGCTCAGCGACGACCGGAGCGCGAGCCGAAGCTGGAGGCACTGATTGCCAACTTCCGCCGGCTGGGCGATTCGAGCAAGACCCTCTTCCTTCGCACCGTCGCCGACAGCATCCCGGCCGATGCACTCATATCCGTGCACGCCGCACTGCAGCCGCAGAAGCTCGATTACGAGCAGGCCGACATCTACCTGAAGGTCACCACCAAGTCCGAGCATTTCAGGCTGCGCGCGTGCGCCAAGGAGCCGTTCACCATCGACTGGATCCATCGCCACGTCGGTGCCGGCGAGGTCCTGTATGACATCGGCGCCAATATCGGCGTCTATTCGCTCGTCGCGGCGAAGAAGCCGATGGGTCCTGCCCGTGTCTTCAGCTTCGAGGCGAGCTACGGCAGCATTGCCGCGCTGTGCACGAACATCGTGCTGAATGGCGTCACCGCTGATGTCACGCCCATACCAGTGGCGCTGTCCGACCGCACGGACATGAACGTGTTCAGCCTGCGGGATATCGAGCCCGGTGCGGCGCGTCACGCGCTCGGCTCCGATCCGCTCGACGGCTCCGCCGTGTTCCAGCAGCCGGTGATGATGTATCGCCTCGACGATCTGATCGAGCGCTTCGCGTTGCCGCTGCCGAACCATATCAAGCTCGATGTCGACGGCGGCGAGCTTGCGGTACTCGACGGCGCCTCGCGAACGCTGGCATCGCCGACACTCCGCTCAGTGCTCATCGAGGTCTCGAGCTCGCTCTCTGGCGCCGTCACCGACGCGCTCGATCGGCATGGGCTCCGCCTCGAGTGGAGGACCAGCGTCAGGAACAAGGCTGGCGAGTACGAGGTCTGGTACGGGCTGTTCGGGCGGGGTCGTCCGCAGCCGACCCTCGCCGGCCAGCCCGCGGCCGCGGACGTGGTGGGGTAGCAGCCGTGCGCATTCTGTTCTTCATGCGCAGCACGGTGTACGTGCGCAACTTCGAGTCGACGCTGCGGTTGCTCGCCGAGCGCGGTCATCAGGTGCATGTCATCGCTCACCTGCATCATGAACTGGACCCCACCGATCTCATGGGGCGACTCTGTCGCGAGTGCGCGGGCATCACTCACAGCGAGCCGGCCGTGACGCTCGATGGCGAATGGCCGGAGGTCGGGTTCGAACTGCGCCGTGGCCTCGACTATCTCCGCTATCTCGAGCCGGAGTATGCCGACGCGCCAAAGCTGCGGCGCCGCGCCGAGTACAAGGCGCCCCCATTCGTGATCACTCCAGTGGCGCAGCGGCTCTCGGCGACCTCTGGAGGACGACGCCTACTTCGGCGTCTGCTCGAGGCCGCGAATCGCGCGGTTCCCGTCAATCCAGCAGCTGTCCGGCTGATCGCCGAGCATCGCCCCGATCTCGTCCTCGTGACGCCGCTGGTCGAGCCCGGGTCGCCGCAGTCGGAGTTCGTGCGGGCGGCGCGTGCGCTTGGCGTTCGCACCGGACTGTGCGTCTACAGCTGGGACAACCTCACCAACAAAGGCCTCATCCACGATCCGCTCGACGTCGTCACCGTGTGGAACGAGGCGATGCAGGACGAGGCAGTCACGCTGCATGGTGTGCCTCGAGAGCGCGTGATCGTGACCGGCGCACCGGCCTACGATCACTGGTTCACCTGGGCGCCGCGGGCGACGCGCGAGGAGTTCTGTGCGCGGGTGGGTCTGGACACGAGCCGGCCGTATCTGCTGTATTTGTGCTCGTCGAAGTTCATCGCGCCGCACGAGCTGCCATTCGTCCGGCGATGGATCGGCGAGCTGCGCGAGATGTCGACTCGGTTGCGCGACATCGGAGTGCTGATTCGGCCACATCCACAGAACGTCACTCCGTGGCGTTTTGCCGATCTCAGCGATGTGCCGAACGTCGCCGTCTGGCCCCGCGCCGGTGGCAACCCGGTGGACGCCGACTCACGCGCCGACTATTTCGATTCGATTTACCACAGCGCCGCCGTTGTCGGCGTGAACACGAGCGCGCAGATTGAAAGCGCAATCGTGGGGCGCGGCGTCTTCACGCTGCTGGCGCCCGAGTTCCGGGAAACACAGGAAGGCACGCTGCACTTCCGCCACCTGCGCAGCGTGAATGGCGGACTGTTGCATGTGGCGTCCAATTTCGCCGAGCACGTTTCTCAGCTCGAGGCTGCGCTGTGTCACCCGCAGGCAGCCGCCGAGCGCTGTCGTCGTTTCGTCGAAGCGTTCGTTCGTCCGTGCGGGATCGACGAGGCGGCAGCGCCGCGGCTCGTGGCGGCGCTGGAACAGGCGGGCAGCGGCGGTCCCGTTCGCCGGGACACAGGTCCATGGTGGGGTGTGCTTGTCCGACCAGTGGTGCGCCGAGCGCGGATCTCGGCGATCGATACCGACGAGACCGAGGAGCCGACCACCACGCGCGAAACGGGTGACGCCGCGCCGGTAAAACAGCGGAAGGCCGCCAAGCCGAACAAAGACGTGTCGCGGAAGGAGGCGGCGCGCGCCTACGAGCACTACCTCGTTGTGCGCGAGCACGTGCGCAGGATGCAATCGCTCGCCGTGCCGCTGACGGCCGCGGAGCAGCAAGTGGCACCGGTGATTGCCGATCTCGCGGATGCGACGCCGGACGTCATCGCCGATCTCCGGAAGTACTGCAAGGCGATCACCGGCGTACGGGCGTCGCACTATAAGGGGCCGCACGCCGAGGGACTGCAGAAGACCCTCGAGCGCGACCTGGAGCGCCTGCTCCAGAAAGGCGAACCGGATCTGCTGATCGAAGAACCGCCGACACTGGGTGGGTTCGGCTTCGCGTGGGACGGCAAACGCTACAACGAGGACACGCTGCGCTTTTTCAGGGTCGTGTCGATGCTGCAGGATGCGGCGCTGATCAACGACCTGCGCGCATCAACCGAGCGGCGCACCGTTTGGGAGATCGGCGGAGGCTGGGGCGGCCTTGCCCATCAGATGAAGACGCTCTGTCCATATGTGACGTATCTGATCACCGGGACACCGGAGCTGTTTCAGTTGTCAGCGGTCTATCTGATGACGCTGTTCCCGGCGGCCCGGATGCGCTTCTACGATCCGGCGGCGCCTGATGCGTTCTGGCGCGAGTGGCACACCGTCGATTTCGCGTTCGCGCCGGAGGCCATCGTCTCGCAGATGCAGCCGCCCGGGCTCGACCTCGCGCTCGACGTGATGACGCTCGAGCGTCAGACACGCGCTCGCATCGAGACGCACGTGCGGCGCGCCCACGAGCTCGGATGCCGCCACTTCCTGTCCGTCGCCCCGGTTGGCGAGCCGGATCCTGCGGTAGCCGCCCCAGTCGTACCGTCGATCGATCGCCTCTATTGGCGTCACCCGGTCGCGACTCCGGCAGGGCTGACCAAGCGTCTCGCGCTCGGCCCGCCGAAACGCGGCGCGATCGACCGCACCTATCACCTCGGATGGCGACGACTGCGAGTGTGACGACTTGCCTGTCAACTCCCAATTCCCAACGACTGACGCTCGACCAACTCCCAACGCGTGGGAGTTGGAAGTTGGCTCCGGCGAAAGTGGATTGGGAGTTGAGGGTGTGAATTCCGTGCCTGAGCACATGGCGCGGACGTCGCCGAAGCCCGTCGGCGAAGGCGGGTCAGGCCCGCGAGTCATCCTCGGCATGCCGGCCTATAACAGGCCCGACGTCCTGGCGCGCTCGCTCGAGTCGTTGTTCTCGCAAACCTGCCGCGATTTCGCCCTGGTCATCGTCGAGGACTCCTCGTCACCCGAGACTGCGGCGATCGTCGAGACGTACGCGCGCGAGTTTTCGGGAATTCATTACGAGACCAATGACGTCAGGCTGGGAATGGTCGGGAACTGGCGCAGGGTGTTCGCGCGCGCGCGCGCGTTGTACCCGGAGAGCGTCTACTTTGCGTGGGTCAGCGACCATGACGTGTGGCACGCACGCTGGCTGCAGGAGCTCGTGTCCGTGCTCGACGAGTACCCCGGAGTCGTGCTCGCGTATCCGATGCGCGCGCGGATGCTGCCCGATCGGTCGGAGATCGAGAGGAAGACGTTCGACACGTTCGGCATGATGGCGGCGGCGCAGCGCATGCGGCATGCCGTGCTGAACATGCCGGCCGGCGACGTGATTTATGGTCTGATGCGGGTCGAGGCGCTCGAGGCTGCCGGAGTGTTCCGGCACGTGCTCACGCCCGACCGCCAGGTCCTGCTCGCGCTGTCGATGCTCGGCCAGTTCAAGCAGGTGCCGGAAGTGTTGTGGTATCGGGAGATTCAGCGCGGGTTCGATATCGCCCGGCAGCGCGACGTGTTCTTCACGGAAGGCGCGCCCGTGTACGCGTATCTCCCGTCACACCTTCAGCATTGTGCGACGTTGCTCTCGGACTTCGCGGTAAAAGGTCGCGGTCGCCCGACGGTGGGACGGGTGACGGCCGTTCAATGCGCGCTCCTTCAGCTGTGGCTCTCGACGATTCGACAATTCACGCTGCCGAAAGCGACCTGGCGCGCCGCGACAGCGTCGCGCCCACTCGGTGTCCAGGCAGAGGGCGAATGACAGACGTCTCGTCGAAGCGAGACCTGGACGCGCGTACCAAGGAAGAGCGAGCGCGCGATCCCGAGAACTGGTGGCATCGCGGCATGGACACCTATCGCCGCGGCGACACACCGCTCGCGTTTCGTCCCGACGCAGACTTCTTCAAGTGGGCCGACGTGGTCGTCGATCCGAAGCGCACGTTGCTCTCGCACAACCGGCTCTACGTCTTCTGGCAGGTGGCGCGCAACGTCGCCCGCGTCCGCGGCGCGATTGCGGAGATCGGTGCCTACAAGGGTGGATCGGCGTACTTCATCGCGCGCGCCACTGCGATATTTGCGGGAGTCGACGTGCCGATGCACGTGATCGACACCTTCGAGGGTCACCCGGAAGCGGCGATCTCCGATCACGACGTCTATCAGAAGCGGGGGAAATTCAGCGGCACGAGTTACGACGACGTGCGCGAGTATCTCTCGCCGTTTCCACAACTGCAGGTGCACAAGGGCGATGTCCTCGCGCTGCTGCCGTCGTTGACTGAGCCTGCGTACCGGTTCGTGCACATCGATACGGATCTCTATCAGCCCACCGTCGCGTGTCTCGATTACTTCGGCGCACGCCTCTCTTCCGGTGGGGTGATCGTCGTCGACGACTACGCGTCGCCGAAATGCCCGGGCGTGCCGAAAGCGGTGCTCGAATATCTTCAGCGCGTGACTGACTTTCAGGTGTGGGACCTGCGCACCGAGCAGCTGATGCTGGTCAAGCGATGAACCTGGCCAACTCCCAATCCACTTTCGTTGGCGCCAACTTCCAACTCCCAAGCGTTGGGAGTCGGGTGCCAGTCGTTGGGAAGTGGGAATTGATACGCAAGAGGGAGCGGACGCGTTGGGAGTTGGTCGAGCGTCAGTCGTTGGGAGTTGGGAGTTGACGCTCTGAAGATCCTGTTCGTGATGCGGCATTCGGGGTACGTTCGCAACTTCGAATGGACCCTGCGGATGCTCTGCGACCGCGGACACACGGTCCATCTCGCGTTTCAGATTGGCACGCACGCGCTGCTGGATGCGGGTGACGTGGCACACGAGCTGACGAAGGTGTACCCGCGGTTTACACGCGGGTCGATTCCCACCCGAGACGATGCGTGGGGTCTGGCAGCACGTGATCTGCGAGACAGCCTCGATTACCTGCGGTATCTGGCGCCGCAGTACAGTGACACGCCGAAGCTGGTCGCGCGTGCCGCGCGTGAGGCGTCGAAGGCGTTCGTGCGACAGACGGAGCAGCGGGTGTTTCGCACGGCTGCTGGTCGCGCGGTCCTCGCCCGCTGGCTGCGCGCGCAGCATCGCGCAATTCCGACCGATCCGCGTATCGATGCGTATCTGGAAGCGCATGCGCCGGACCTGCTCGTGCTGACGCCGCTGATCGAGCCGGGCGCGCCACAAGCGGAGTATGTGCGCAGCGCTCGCGCACGCGGCATTCGCACCGCGCTGTGCGTGGCCAGCTGGGACAATCTCACGAACAAGGGTGTGATCCACGGCCCGGTCGATCTCGTGACCGTGTGGAACGAGATGATGAAGCGCGAGGCGGTGGAGCTTCACGGCGTCCCTGCCGACCGCGTGACGGTGACGGGAGCGCAGCCGTTCGACCACTGGTTCGACTGGCAGCCGAGCACGACGCGTCAGGAGTTCTGCGCCCAGGTCAGCTTGCCCGCGGATCGGCCGTTCATCCTGTACCTGTGCTCGTCGCGCTTCATCGCTCCCGAGGAAGCGTCATTCGTGCGATCGTGGATCGAGCAGATCCGCCAGGCGGGATCACCGGCCGTACGCAACGCCGGCGTGCTGATTCGACCGCATCCACAGAACGCCGATCAGTGGGCGCACACCGACCTGACATCGTTCGACGGGGTCGCCGTGTGGCCGCCGCACGGACAAGCGCCGGCAGACGCGCAGAGTCGCGCCGACTATTTCGATTCGATCCATCACAGCGCTGCTGTGGTTGCCGTGAACACCACGGCGGAAATCGAGAGCGCGATCGTCGGCCGCCGCGTCTTCACCGTGCTGGCGCCCGAGTTCCGCGACACGCAGGAGGGGACGCTCCACTTTGCGCACCTCCGCGGTGTCAACGGCGGTTTGCTTCACGTGGCGCGAGACTTCGTCGAACACACCGCACAGCTCGCCGAGGCGCTTCGCGATCCCGGGGCGTCCGATGAGCGGTGCCGTCGATTCGTCGAGGCGTTCGTGCGGCCGTTCGGGCTGGGCGAGGCCGCGACGCCGAGGGTCGTGAAGGCGCTGGAAGCGTTGGCGTCGCAAGCAGCGCCGCAGCCCGAACGCGCCCACATGTCAGCGCGCGCGCTTCGTCCTGCACTGCTGCGGAAAGGCGCTCGCCTACAGCACGCCGCCGTGCTCGCTGCTGAAGCACGTGCGATCAAAGCCGCTGCGAAGCGGCGGCGGAAGATCGCGGGGAGCGACGAGGGACAGGCCGCAGTCCGCATGCCGCAACCCACTCACGACACGCGGGAGCTTCGTCCGATCCGCAACTGGAAGGATCTGGCGCGAGCGTATCGCGCGCTCGATGAACGGCAGCGTCTGTTTTTTGGTCGCACCACGGTCGGCGAGATGCCCGGTGAGCTGCTGCACGACCTGTTCGAGCACGCGCAACCCGAGCGGCTCGACTTTCCCGACGCCGACATCTATCTGCGGGTCACGTCGAAGGCGGAGCGCCTGCGGCTGCATGCCTGCGCCAAGGAGCCATTCACGATCGAGTGGATTCAGCAGTGGGTCGGTCCGGGCGACGTGCTCTACGACATCGGCGCGAACGTCGGCGTGTATTCGCTCGTCGCCGCGAAGAAACCGGGCGGCGGCGCCTGCGTCTTCGCGTTCGATCCCAGTTATCTCAACATCGCCTCGCTCGGGACCAATATCGTCCTGAACGGTGTCGAGGACCACATCACGCCGCTGCCAATCGCGTTGTCCGATTCCACGGGCATGGCGACGTTCGCGCTACGGTCGCTCGAGCCTGGCAGCGCCAGGCATTCGCTGGGTGACGCCCCCTCGGACGAAGGGCCGCCGCGCTATCGGCAACCGGTGATGACATTCCGGCTCGATGATCTCGTGGATCGTTTGCGGCTGCCGCTGCCCAATCACATCAAGCTCGATGTCGACGGCGGCGAGCTCGCGGTGCTCGCCGGCGCCGCACGCACACTCGCCTCGTCATCGCTGCGCTCGATGCTGATCGAGGTGAGCACGTCGCTGTCCGCGGAGATCACGGACGCGCTCGCCCGTTACGGGCTGCGGCTGCATGCAAAGGTGAACGTACAGAACACGTCGGGCGAGTACCTGGTGTGGTACGGCCTGTTCACACGCGCGACATCGGATGCGACCGGCGTGAGCGAAGCATCTGTGGGAGTCGTCACGCGGTGAGCTTGCGATCATTAATGCGGAAGGGCAGCGGCGCGGACCGAACGGCGGGGTCCCCGGCGCGCACGCCTGCGCGCTGGGGTGCCTGTGGTCCGCGAGACGAGCATGCGCGGCTCGACAAGATCGCACGCCAGGAAGAGGCGAAGCAGCAGCGTGACGCGGAGCGCGAGGCGAGGCGTGCGGATGCGCGCGCCGCCAAGGAACGGGCCGCCGAGGAGCGCGAGCGCCGCAAACAGGACGAGCAGGCGCGGCGTGACGCGGAACGCCGCGCGCAAGAGGAGTTCGAGGCGCAGGCGTTCCAGCATTACCAGCGAGTCCGCGAGTGGGCCGCCCGCATGCGTTCGGCGGCGGATCCGGCGATCGCGCTCACTGACACCGAACACGCGACGCTGGCGGCCCTGGCGCCGATGTGGGACGCCACACCGCAGATGATCGCGACGTTGCGTCGGTGCTGTGAGCCCGTCAGCGGCGTTCGCGCCTCGGACTACGAGTCGCGCGACAGCGACATGGCCAAGGACCTCAAGCGCCAAATCGGCTTCCTGCGCAAGCAGCTCGGACCCGAGCTGTTCGTTCCTGAATCGTCGATTCTCGGCGGGTTCGGGTTCGTCGATCAGGGCGCGCTCTACAACCAGGACACGGTCACGTCCTTCTATTCACTCGTCGCGCTGCAGGATGCGGCGGTCCTGCAGGCTTTCAGCGAGGGGGCCGCCTCGAGGCAGCCCACCGGTCACAGTGCGCCGCGTCACGTGGTGTGGGAGATCGGCGGGGGCTGGGGCGGGTTCGCGTATCAGTTCAAGCGCGTGTGCCCGAATGTCACCTACGTGATCACCGGTCACCCCGATTTGTTTCTGCTCTCCGCGGTGTATCTGATGAGTGCGTTTCCGGATGCGCGCGTGTGCTTTCTCGGCCATGGTCCGGCTGAAGCCGGACCCCACAAAGAAAACGTGGGGTCCGCCTTTAGGCGGACCTTCGAATTGGATGACATCGATTTCGTGTTCGCGCCGGAATCGGCCGTTCCGACCCTCGATCTGCCTCGTCTCGACCTGACGATCGATCGCGTGGCGCTGCAGACGATGACGTGTGCCCGTGCAACGACGCATGTCGAGCGCGCGTTCGAGCTGGGATCGCGTTACTTCTACACGATGAATCGGATCGAGGCGGGCCTGACAAGGCCTGCCGTCCATGAGGCGATGGAGCGGTACTTCTGGCCGCATCCCGTGCCGCCGCGCCGCGACCCGAAGCTCGAAGGCATGCGCGCGGCCACCGGTGTTGAAGCGGATGCCGAGTTTTCGCACCTCGTGGGGTGGAAACGAATCTTGCTGCCGGGTCAACGCCCAATTCCCAACTCTCTGACGCCCGAGCCAACTTCCAACGCACATTGAAGGAATTTGGGAGTTGGGAGTTGGGACTGGTTGCGGGTTGGGAGTTGACGGGCGCCCGGGCCGGCGCATGAGCGCGAGCCCGCGAGCAGTCTTCGGGATGCCGGCCTACGGTCGGGCAGATACGCTCGCCAAAGTGCTCGAGTCGCTTCTGTCGCAGACATGTCCTGACTTCGCGATCGTGATCGTCGACGACAAGCCGTCGACCGAAGTGAAGGCCATCGTCGACACCTACACTGCGCTGAATCCGCGCATCACGTACGAGGCAAATCCCGTCCGTCTCGGGATGGTCGGCAACTGGCGCAAGGCCTTCGATCGCGCTCGCGCGCTCTATCCGCAGAGTGAGTTCTTCGCCTGGGTCAGCGACCACGACGTCTGGCATCCGCGCTGGCTCGAGGTCCTGATTGCCGCGCTCGATGATCGGCCGCAGGCGGTCATGGCGTATCCACAGATGCAGCGCGTCTTCCCGAACGAACGCCGTGCGGTGACGCGCCTGTTCGATACGACCGGCCTTTCCGGTCCCGCCGCGCGGCTTCGCGCAGCAACCAGCGATATGACGGCGGGCAACTGCATTTACGCGTTGTTCCGCATGAGCGAGCTGGAACGCGTCGGCGTTTTTCGTGCGGTGCTCATGCCGGACCGGCAAGTGCTCCTCGCGCTCTGTCTGCTCGGTGAGTTTCGACACGTCCCACAGGTGCTGTGGTATCGCGAGGTTGCTGGTGTGTTCAGCTTCTCCCGGCAGCGCCGCATGTTCTTCCCGGCGCACATTCCGCTGCACACCTATCTGCCGGCCAACGTGCAGCACTGCGGTTTGCTGCTGTGGGACTTCGCGATCCGTGGACGTGGCCGTCCTGCGTTCGGACGGCTTGCCGGCCTCCGCTATGCGGTGCTTCAGCTCTCGTATTCAGTGCGTCGCGAGTTGATCAGGCACGACGCGGGATGGCGGGTCGCGCTGAACCGGCTGCGCGCCGGTCGACGCGAGCAGCTGGCTGCATCAGAAGCTCAATGAAGATCCTCTTCCTGATCGGGGCGACGAGCCGCATCCGCAACTTCCACGAGTCGCTGACGCTGCTCGCGAACGCCGGCCACGAGATCCTCTTGACTGGTCGCCCGCGCAAGGGCGTGTTCGAGCTGCCGAGTACCGTCGAACATCCCCGCATCTCGGGCCGTGTCAATCCGACGCAGCGCGGCGACGACTGGCGTGACTTCGTCGACCTGCTCCGCGGCGCGCGCGACTACGTCCGCTATTTCGATCCTCGATATGCGCAGGCGACCCGTCTGGTCCGGCGCGCCTATGAGATCGCGCCGACCGAGTTCGTGCTCTTCTGCGAGCGCCATCCGTGGGTGAAGCGCCACTGGAGCCTGGCTGCGCGCGCGCTTGCGACGGCTGAGGATCTGATCCCGAGTGACGCCGGATTCGAAGCGTTCGTGCGCGAGGAGCGACCGGATCTGATGATCGTGACCCCGCTCGTCACGTTCGAGTCGTATCAGACCGACTACGTCAAAGTCGCCAATCGCCTCGGCATCCCGATCGTGTTCATCCCGTTCAGTTGGGACAACCTGACGAACAAAGGACTGATGCGCGTGCAGCCTGATCGCGTGCTGGTCTGGAACGACGTTCAGCGGGGCGAGGCGATCGAACTGCACGGCTGTCCGCCGGAGAACGTGATCGTGACCGGCGCCGCGCGATTCGATGAGTTCTTCAACAGCCGGCCCGATCGCTCGCGGTCGACGTTTCTCACGGGGTTGGGACTCGATCCGGAACGGCCGACGATTCTCTATCTCGGATCGTCGCAGCTGACCGGACCCAACGAGACGGAACTGGTCCGGCGCTGGGCCGAGTCGTTGCGCACATCGAGCGACGACGTGGTACGTGGCTGCAACATCCTCGTGCGCCCGCATCCCGCGTTGCGCATGTCCTGGACCTCTGTCGACCTGTCGGACCTCGGCCCGGTCGCAGTGACCTTGAACGCCAGCCGCAACGCCGACCAGGAGCTGTTCGATTCGCTGTATCACGCGCACGCTGCGGTGGGTCTCAATACCAGCGCGATGCTCGAAGCGGCGATCGTCGGACGTCCCGTCCACACGCTGGTGATGCCCGGGTTCGACGAGGGCCAGATCGGCACGATGCACTTCCACTATCTGGTCGAAGCCTACGGCGGTCTGGCGACCATTGCGCGCGACTTCCCCGAGCATCATCGCCAGCTGGGCGAGGTGCTCCGCGGCGACCCGATCACCTCTCCGCGCAGCCGTCACTTTGCGGAACAGTTCCTGCGGCCGCACGGGATCGACCGTCCCGTGTATCCAACGCTTGCGCAGGAGATCGAGCGCGCAGCGACCATCCGCAAGCGCCCACGGAAAAGCGAGCCCGTCTGGCATCCGCCTGCCCGCGCGGCACTGTTGTCGTGGCTCAGACGCGGCAGCACGAGCGCCCGCGCGGTCGAGGATACGACCATCGTCGGCACGTCGCTGTCGCTTCGGCCAGTGAAGATCGCACTCGAAGAGATTCAGCGCGGGACGGCACCCGTGTTCGTCGGGCCGTGGAACGATTTCACCGGCAACGAGCTGCTCTACTGGATCCCGTTCGTGCGATGGGTGTCGGCAACCTATGGACTGGCGCCGGAACGGTTGATTGCGATTTCGAGCGGTGCTCCACCGGTCTGGTACGGATCGCTGGCGAGCCGCTATCTCGACGGCCGAACGCTGTTCTCGGCCTCCGAACTCGAGCATTGGTTGCGTCGAACCGTGCCGCAAAGCGAGGCCGATCCCAAGCAGGCGGTGTTGTCGCCCTTCGATCAGGAGATCGTCGAGCGTGCGGCGCGAGCGTTCGATCTCTCCGACTATCAGGTCGTGCATCCGTCCATGCTGTTTCGCGTCATCAATCGTCTGCGGAAGGATCGTGCGCTGGCGCAGATGGCCGACGTACTGCGGCATGAGCCCTTGCCGGCCGGGGCTCGCAGCTCGATAGCCGATCTGCCGCGATCGTTCGTCGCGGTCAGCCTCGCATTCAATGCTGCGTTGCCGAACAACGAGGAGAACCGCGAGTTTCTGTCCGAGCTGCTCGCCGAACTATCTGCCGAGCAGGATGTCGTTGTCCTCGACTCGCAGGTGCCGCAGGAGTTCTCGTCGCCGCGGAGTGCTCGCGTGCATCTGCTGGCGGGTCGCGCAACTGAGGACTTCCTACAACTGCAGATGCAGGCCGTGGCGCAGGCGAAGGCGTTCGTCGGTGGCTACGGCGATCTCGCGATCCTCGCTGCCTTCTGCGGGACGCCGGTGACCGCCTATCACAGCGAGCGCCTGCCAGCGGATCAACCTGATCGCCTGCAGTCGACTGCCTCCGCAGGCTGGGGCCGCGTCACCGTCGAGCGTGCTCGCCGCTTCAAGGGCGTGAAGCTGCCGGTGCAGGCTGGCGCATGAGCAGGGATCAGGTGTCAGGAATCAGGATTCAGGGCTGGGCCAGGAAACAGGGAAACGGAATCAGATCGCCGTTTGCGCTCAAACCTGTTTGCTTCCGCCTGATCGCTAGCCCAGCCCTGAATCCTGATACCCGATTCCTGGTTCCTTCTGTACTCGGTTGATGCGAGTTCTGTTCGCGATCACACATCTCGGGTTCCTGCGGAACTTCGAGTCGACGCTCGCGCTGCTGGCGGAGCGCGGGCACACGATGCATCTCGTGTCCGATCGCGCCGCGCAGGACGGTGTGACCGACGGCAGGCCGATCGTCGAACGCTTGTCCGCGCGTTTTCCGAGTGCGTTCACGACGGAGACGATCCGCGCTTCGAAGCAGGATCCGTGGTACGCGGTGTCGACCGCGGTGCGGGAAGGACTGAACTACTGGCGATATCTCTCGCCTGCGTTCAACGATGCGCCGAAGCTGCGTGCACGAGGCCGCGCGCAGGCACCCGCGCCGGTCGTCAGGCTGACCGACTTGCCGGTTCTGCGATCACGTGCCGGCATTCGCATGCTGACGACGGTATTTCGCGGCGTCGAACGTGCGATTCCGGTGCGTCGCGAGATCGAGGCGCTGTTCGATCGCGTTCAGCCGGACGTCCTGCTCGTCACACCGCTGCTGTATTTCGGGTCGCGCCAGGTTGACTACGTGCGCTGCGCGCGTGCGCGCGGCATCAGCAGCGTGCTCGGCGTAGGCAGCTGGGATCACCTGACGACGAAGGGGCTGATCCACGAGATGCCGGATCGCATCCTGGTCTGGAACGAGCTGCAACGCACCGAGGCGGCGGAGCTGCACGGCGCGCGTCCCGAGCAGGTCGTCGTCACCGGCGCGCAGGCGTACGATCACTGGTTCGCGACGCAGCCGTCGACCACGCGGGAGGCGTTCTGCTCGAGAGTCGGTCTGCCGGCCGGCCGCCCATATCTGCTCTATCTGTGCTCGTCTCCCTTCATCGCACCGTACGAAGTGGACGTCGTGCGGAGATGGATCGCGGCCATCCGCGGAAGTCGTGACGAGACACTTCGCACCACCGGAATTCTCGTGCGGCCGCACCCGCAGAACGCCGCGCAGTGGGCGGACGTCGACCTGTCGGGGTTCGGCACCGTGACGATCTGGCCCAGGGCAGGAGCCAATCCGATCGGCTTCGACGCACGCAGCGAGTACTACGACTCCATGCACCATTCGCACGCTGTCGTCGGCATCAACACCAGCGCGCTGATCGAGTCCGGGATCCTGGGCCGTCTGGTGTACTCCTTCCACGTGCCGGAGCTCTCGGGGACGCAGGAGGGGACGCTGCACTTCCGCCATCTTCGTCGTGGCGGATTGCTGCAGCTCGCTGACACGCTCGATGAACACGTCGACCAGCTCGCGCGATCGTTCGCGTCCGCCGACGCCGATCGCCAACGCGTGCGCGAGTTCATCACGATGTTCGTCAGGCCGTACGGTCTCGATCAACCGGCCACGCCACGAGTGGTCGATGCGATCGAGCGGCAAGCGGCGGTCCGGCCGCACGTTCATCCCATCCCGTTTCGCGTCAGATCGCTGCGGCGTGTGCTGCAGATCGGGGTCAACGCAGCCGCCGCTCCTCGGGCCGCCGCCCGCGTCGCGCAGGCCGGTCAACGCGCGAGAGTGAAGTGAAGATCCTCTTCCTCATGGACTCGCCGGAGTATCTGCGGTTTTATGACTCCGCGATCGAGGAGTTGGCGTCGCGTGGTCATGCTGTCGCGATTGCGGTCAACAGCCAGCGCACGAAAAAGCCGGTCGGTCTCGAGGGACTGCGCGCCTATGCGGATCGGGTGACGGTGCTCGGCGTCGTGCCCGAGGCGTCCGGCGTGTGGGCCGACGCCGGCCGCAGCGTGCGCGCGACGATGGATTTCGTCAGGTTTCTGCACCCGACCTTCGCCGCCGCGCCGGCGCTACGGGCGAGAGTGAAGCGCAAGGTCCTGCCACGCGCGTATCACTGGCTCGATCGGATTCCACGCGTCAGTGCACCTGTTGTGCGTCGATGGGAGCGTGGGCTGATGGCGGCCGAGCGCGCGATTCCCGTGTGTCAGCCGATCGTCGACTTCCTCCGCGAGCAGGCGCCCGATGTGCTGCTCGTCTCGCCGCTCGTCAACACGGCGTCCGATCAGGTCGACTGGATCAAGGCGGCGCGCGCCTGCGGGATTCGCAGCGGCGTGTGCATCGCGAGCTGGGACAATCTGACCAACAAGGGACTGCTGCGCGTCGAGCCCGACATGGTACTCGTCTGGAACGACGCGCAGAAGCGCGAGGCGGCCGACTACCACTACATTCCGGAGCGCAAAATCGCGGTCACCGGGGCCCAGCTGTTCGATCGGTGGTTCGAGAAAACGGTCACCCGCGATCGCGACGCGTTCTGCCAGCGGGTCGGGCTGCCGGACAGTAGTCCGTTCGTGCTGTTCACAGGGTCATCGAGTTTCATTTCCGAGTCGAGCAGCGAAGTGGCGTTCGTGCGTCGCTGGATCGAAGCGTTGCGACAGAGTTCCGATCCGACACTTCGCACCGTCAACGTGCTCGTGCGGCCACATCCGTACAACTTTCATCGCTGGGCTGATGCACCGCTCGCCGGCGCGTCTGGCGTCAGCGTGTTCCCGAGGCAGGGCTACAACCCGATCGATGCCGAGAACCGCAACGACTTCTTCGACTCGCTCTATCACTGTGCGGCGGTGGTCGGCATCAACACGAGCGCGATGATCGAAGCGGCGATCGTCGGCCGCCCCGTGTGCTCGCTGCTGGCGCAGGAGTTTGCCAATACGCAGGAAGGGACGATTCACTTTCACCATCTGCTGCCGGAGAACGGCGGGTTCCTTCGTATCGCCGCCACGATAGACGAGCACGTGGGGCAATTGAGCGCAGTGTTGCGCGACCCGGCCGCCACCCGCGCCGAGACCGAGCGATTCGTCGGCTCCTTCATTCGGCCGCGTGGCCTGCAGCAGCGGGCGACGCCGATATTCGCCGATGCGGTGACGCGGCTTGGGGAGACGTCAGCGCCGGCGGCGGAGCGCGCACCGGCGTGGCGGCATCTCGTTCGTCCGCTCGTGCTCGTGGCACTCGTCCCGGTGCTCTTCATCGAAGCGTTCGACGACAACGGTGTCGTGACCCGCTCACGCAAGCGCATCCGCGGATTCGTGCATCGCAGTCGCAAACGGCTGACCAAGACCGGTGCGCGATGGAAGCGCTACTTCGAGGGGGCGTGGTGAACTTCCAACCTCCAATTCCCAACTCCCAAACAATCATTTGTCGTGGCGCCTGTGGCGTGTGGTTTCCGCGTTTGGAAGTTGGGAGTTGGGAGTTGACACGCTATGGGCGACGCACAACTAGCCGTCGGACTTCGCGATGACTCCAGTGCGAAAAGTCTGCGTCTTCATCGGTTCGCGCGCCAACTACAGCAGCATCAAGTCCGTGATGCAGGCGGTGCAGCAGCATCCGGCGTTGCGGTTGCAGCTCATTGTGGGAGCGTCGGCCCTGCTCGATCGCTTCGGCTCGGTCGTCGAAGTCATCGAGAGCGACGGCTTCGCACCCGATGCGCGCGTCACGATGATCGTCGAAGGCGAGACGCCGGCAACGATGGCCAAGTCGACTGGCCTCGGGCTCCTCGAACTCCCGACGATCTTCGACATGCTCAAACCGGACATCGTCGTCAGCGTCGGCGATCGCTTCGAGACGATGTCCACGGCGATTGCCGCAGCCTACATGAACATTCCCGTCGCCCACACGATGGGAGGGGAGATCAGCGGAACGATCGACGAGAGCATCCGTCACGCGGTCACGAAGCTGGCGCACCTGCATTTCCCTGCCAACGAGGCGGCCGCCGAGCGAATCATCCGCATGGGTGAACCGCCGGACACGGTGCACGTGGTCGGCTGTCCGCGCATCGATCTCGTCGCGGAGATCGCGCACGCCAGCGGCGGCGTTCCAGCTGCAGACTGGCTGAACAAGGAAGGCGTGGGCGCCGAGCTCGATCCGTCGAAGCCGTTTCTGCTCGTCAATCAGCATCCCGTCACGACGGAGTATGGGCGTGGAAAGGAACAGATCTGGGAAACGCTCGAAGCGCTCGACGAGCTGAAGATCCCGACGATGATGCTGTGGCCGAACGTCGATGCGGGCTCCGAGGACATCGCCACCGGAATGCGGACGTTCCGCGAGCGGCGCAAGCCTGATTACATCCGCTTCTACAAGAACTTTCCAATCGAGACCTATATCCGCCTGATGCTCTCGTGCGGCTGCGTCGTCGGCAACTCGAGCGCACCGATCCGCGAAGGGGCGTTCCTCGGAGTGCCGGCGGTGAACATCGGCACGCGGCAGATGGGGCGCGACCGCGGGCCGAATGTCGTCGACGTCGATTACAACCGGCACGAGATCGCAGCGGCGATCCGTCGCCAGCTCGCACACGGACGTTACGGGTCGGATCATCTCTACGGCGACGGCGGCGCCGGTCCACGCATCGCCGACCTGCTCGCGCGCGTGCCGTTGAGCGTGCAGAAGCGGCTGGTCTTCACTCAGCCGGCTTGAGCCTCGCTTCGATGGTCAACTCCCAACTTCCAACCCACTTACGCTGGACCCAACTCCCAACGCGAATTGAGAGATTGGGCGTTGGCAGTTGGCTCGGGCGTCAGGGAGTTGGAAGTTTACAAGTGCCGTAGCGTGCGCATTCTCTTCATCGGCCGGCGGTTCCTCTACTTCCGCAACTACGAGAGCGTGATTCGCGCGCTCGCGGAACGGGGGCACGAGATCCATCTCGCGGTCGAGCGCGACGACACGGAAGGTCAACCGGCGTTCGTCGACGTGTTGACGAAGACGTGTCCGAACATCACCTGCGGCTATGCACCGGTGCGCGAGAACGACGACTGGAGCTGGATGGCGAGCCGGTTGCGGCTCGGTCTCGACTACCTTCGCTACCAGCATCCGCTGTTCGGTGACACGCCCAAGCTGACCGACCGCTCGCGCGAGCGGACTCCGGGCGCGTTCGTGCGCGTGGGCAACGTCGTGCGCCGCCACGCCGGATGGGCGCGG